>Ga0209281_1000190_pt1 | contig 140658 bp, 115 predicted proteins | sample MedtruBG_FD_187514 | JGI IMG/M metagenome (GOLD analysis project Ga0209281, IMG submission 187514) | Root nodule microbial communities of legume samples collected from California, USA - Medicago truncatula BG (SPAdes) (version 2) | ecosystem: Host-associated > Plants > Roots > Nodule | place...
CTAATCCACCGGCCCGTCACGCCGTCAACAAAAGTGAGTTTACAAAAGTAATATAGTATGATTTTTTCTCGTCAGCTGCATGGAAGAGCAGCTTTCTTTGGGAGGAAATCATGAAAATCGTGAAGGCACTTGCGAGTGCAACGATCCTTGCTGCCTGCACTTTCGGCAGCGCTTCGGCCGCCGAACTCGTCGTCGGCTTTTCTCAGATCGGATCGGAGTCCGGCTGGCGTGCAGCTGAAACGACGCTGACGAAGCAGCAGGCGGAAGAGCGCGGCATCGACCTAAAATTCGCCGACGCGCAGCAGAAGCAGGAAAACCAGATCAAGGCGATCCGCTCTTTCATCGCGCAGGGGGTGAATGCCATCCTTCTCGCTCCGGTCGTCGCGACCGGCTGGGATGAAGTTCTCGAGGAGGCCAAGGACGCGGAGATCCCGGTCATCCTGCTCGATCGCACCGTCGACGCCTCCGACGATCTCTATCTGACGGCGGTCACCTCCGATCTCGTCCACGAAGGCAGCGTGGCCGGCAAATGGCTTGTCGATACCGTTGCGGGCAAGCCGTGCAACGTCGTCGAACTTCAGGGCACCACCGGCTCCTCGCCGGCGATCGACCGCAAGAAGGGATTCGAGCAGGCGCTCTCCGGCAACGACAATCTGAAGATCGTCCGCAGCCAGACCGGCGACTTCACCCGGACGAAGGGCAAGGAAGTGATGGAAAGCTTCCTGAAAGCCGAGGACGGCGGCAAGAACATCTGTGCGCTCTACGCCCATAACGACGACATGGCGGTGGGCGCGATTCAGGCGATCAAGGAAGCCGGTCTGAAGCCGGGCAAGGACATCCTCGTCGTCTCGATCGACGCTGTTCCGGATATCTTCCAGGCGATGGCTGCCGGCGAAGCCAATGCGACGGTCGAGCTCACGCCGAACATGGCGGGCCCCGCCTTCGATGCGCTTGCTGCCTTCCTGAAGGACGGCAAAGAGCCGCCGAAATGGATCCAGACGGAATCGAAGCTCTACACGCAGGCCGACGACCCGATGAAGGTCTACGAAGAAAAGAAGGGCCTTGGCTACTGATCCCGCTCAGCGCTCGGCCCGAAGATCGGCACCGATTTTCGGGCCGATGCGCAGTGCGCCAGAACCCGCGGCAGCCGCCGCGGGCCATTCCATCGAACGGACGCCCGCTCGTTCGTCGGGCGGCAATCCAGAGACGGCAGCCATGCAGACCAGCAGTGACAATATCCTTTCGGCCACAAGGATCGAAAAGGGCTTTCCCGGCACGAAGGCGCTAGACAGGGTAGATTTTCACCTGCGGCGCGGCGAGGTTCACGCGCTCCTCGGGGAGAATGGCGCCGGCAAATCGACGCTTATCAAATGCCTGACGGGCGCCTATCGCCGGGATGGCGGCAGCATGCTGCTCGACGGAGCCGAGGCCGACCCGCGCGACACGTTCGATGCCCAGAGGCTGGGCATCGGGACCGTTTACCAGGAAGTCAACCTGCTGCCGAACCTTACCGTTGCCGAGAACCTCTTTCTCGGACGGCAGCCCCGCCGCTTCGGCATGGTGGACACGCGCACCATGAATCGCAAGGCGCGGGAATTGCTCGCGGAATACGAACTCGATATCGACGTCACCCGTGATCTCGCGAGCTACTCCGTGGCGATTCAGCAGGTCGTGGCCATCGCCCGGGCCGTGGATCTTTCCGGCAAGGTCCTGATTCTGGACGAGCCGACCGCAAGCCTCGACGCGCACGAGGTGGAGATGCTCTTCCGCATCGTACGCCGCCTCAAGGAACGCGGGCTCGGCATCATCTTCATCACCCACTTCCTGGAACAGGTCTACGCCATCTCCGATCGCATCACCGTTCTGCGGAACGGGCAGTTGGTCGGCACGCGCAACGCGGCCGATCTCGACCGGCGCGAGCTGATCGCAATGATGATCGGTCGGGAACTGGCGACGGAGATCCATTCCGCCCATTCCGACGCGGTCGCGGGTGAGCCACGCTACCGTTTCCGAAACTTTGGCCGCCGCGGAAAGATCGACCCCTTCGATCTCGATGTCCGCGCCGGCGAGGTCGTCGGCATGGCAGGCCTGCTCGGCTCGGGGCGGACGGAAACCGCCGAAATCCTCTTCGGCGCCCATCGCGCCGATAGCGGTACGGCCGAGATCGACGGCCGGAGCGTCGATCTTTCCTCGCCGCGTGCCGCAATCCGGCAGAAGTTCGGCTTCTGCCCCGAGGACCGCAAGACTGCCGGCATCGTCGGCGACCTCTCCGTGCGCGAGAACATCGTGCTCGCCCTTCAGGCAAGGCGCGGCTGGACCCGCCCGATCCCGCGCGCGGAGCAGAACCGGCTCGCGGACCACTACATCCGGGCACTCGATATCCGCACGGCGGATCGCGAGAAACCGATCAGGCTGCTTTCCGGCGGCAATCAGCAAAAGGCCATTCTGGCGCGCTGGCTCGCGACTGAACCGGAACTGCTCATCCTCGACGAGCCGACGCGCGGCATCGACGTCGGGGCGCATGCCGAAATCATCAGGCTCATCGAGAGCCTGCGCGAGAAGGGCATGTCGCTCATCGTCATCTCCTCGGAAATAGAAGAACTCGTCGCCTACAGCACGCGGGTGGTCGTCCTTCGCGACCACGCCCACGTCGCCGAACTCGATGGCGCTCAATTGACTGCACATCGGATCGTCGAAGCGATCGCTGCGACCAACGGGAGGGAAGCGCCTTGATTCCGATCATGCGGACCTATGCCGGCCGCCTGCTGCCGCAGCTCATCGCATTGGCGGCCATTGTCGTAGCGATTTCAATCGTCTTTCCCGGTTTCCTAAACCTGCAGATCCAGAATGGTCGTCTGTATGGAAGTATGATCGACATCCTCAACCGCGGCGCGCCCGTCGTTCTTCTGGCGATCGGCATGACCGTCGTCATCGCCACCAAGGGGATCGATCTTTCCGTCGGCGCGGTGATGGCGATCTGCGGCGCGGTTGCCGCCTCGCTCATCACGTCCGGACATTCGCTTGCCGAGACCCTCCTCGCCACGCTCGCGGTCGGCATTGTCTGCGGCATCTGGAACGGGGTTCTGGTCGCCGTCCTCGACATCCAACCGATCATCGCGACTCTCGTGCTGATGGTGGCGGGGCGCGGCATAGCCCAGCTCATCACCGAGGGAACCATTCTAACCTTCAATGATCCCGGCCTGATCTTCATCGGCAGCGGTTCCTTTGCCGGCCTGCCCATGCCGATCGTGATCTGGCTGGTTTTCGGCCTGCTCGTCGCCCTTCTCGTTCGGCGGACGGCGCTCGGCATGCTGATCGAGGCGATCGGCATCAACCGGCAGGCAAGCACGCTCTCGGGCGTGCTCACCCCCGTCCTGCTCGTGGCCGCTTACGTGCTCTCGGGTCTCTGCGCGGCGATTGCCGGCATCATCGCCGCCGCCGACATCCGGGGCGCCGACGCCAACAATGCCGGTCTATGGCTGGAACTCGACGCCATTCTGGCGGTGGTCGTCGGCGGCACATCCCTGCTCGGCGGCCGCTTCAGCATTGCGGCGTCGGTGCTGGGCGCCGTCATCATCCAGGCGATCAATACCGGCATTCTCCTGTCCGGCTTCCCGCCCGAGTTCAACCTCATCATCAAAGCGGCGATCATCATCTTCATCCTGGTGCTCCAGTCACCGCGCTTCCGCACGGGGGTCTCGTTTCTGAGTATCCCGAAGGCAGCCGGCAAGCCGACCGAGCGAGAAGCGAAATGAAGCAGAAATATCTTCCACTTACGGCGACGATCTTGATCTTTGTCTTAAGTTACGCGCTCTGCGTCGCGCAGTATCCGAACATGCTCTCGACCCGCGTGATCGGAAACCTTCTGACCGACAATGCCTTCCTCGGCATCGCCGCCGTCGGCATGACCTTCGTCATCCTCTCGGGCGGCATCGATCTGTCGATCGGCGCTGTGATCGCATTTGCCGGTGTGTTTCTGGCCGTCGTACTCGAGCATGGCGGCATGCATCCGCTCGTCGCCTTCGCGTTGCTGCTGGCCATCACGACGCTGTTCGGAGCGCTGATGGGGGCGATCATCCACTATCTCGAAATGCCGGCTTTCATCGTTACGCTCGCCGGCATGTTCCTCGCCCGCGGCATGGCCTTCGTACTGTCGATCGACTCCATTCCGATCAAGCACCCCTTCTACGCGACCTTGAAGAGCCTCTATTTCAAGTTGCCCGGCGGCGGCCGCATCACCCTCATAGGCGGCCTGATGCTGTTCGTCTTCGCGGTCGGCATTCTCATCGCCCACCGGACCCGCTTCGGCACGAATATCTATGCGCTCGGCGGCGGCACGGCGACGGCAAAGCTCATGGGCGTTCCGGTTGCCGCCACCACGATCCGGATCTACGCGCTGTCCGGGCTGCTCGCCGGCCTGTCGGGCATCGTCTTCTCGCTCTATACCTCCGCCGGATACTCGCTGGCCGCCGTCGGCGTCGAGCTGGACGCCATCACCGCCGTCGTCATCGGCGGGACACTGCTTACCGGCGGATCCGGCTTCGTTGCCGGAACGTTGGTCGGCATCCTCATCCAGGGTCTCATCCAGACATACATCACGTTCGACGGCACACTTTCGAGCTGGTGGACGAAGATCCTGATCGGTCTCCTGCTCTTTGCCTTCATCCTGTTGCAGAAGGGGATCATCCACCTGTCGCGCCCCGAACGGCAGCGGGCGTAGCCGCGGGACCGGGTGCCATGCCGGGGACCTTCGGAAATCAACGCGGCAAACGCACGAGCCACAGGCTCGTCGTCGAGGAGCTTGGCCAGGCGGTGGTCGGCGGCGAGTTTGCGATCGGCGAGACGCTGCCGGGCGACACGGATCTCGCCGCGCGCTTCAGCGTATCGCGCACCGTACTGCGCGAAGCGATGAAGACACTTGCCGCCAAAGGCCTCGTCGTCGCCCGCGCCCGCATCGGCACGCGCGTGCTGCCCCGGGCGCACTGGAACCTCTTCGACAGCGACGTGCTCACCTGGCATTTCGGCGCCGGTGTCGACGAGGATTTCCTGCGTCATGTGAGCGAGGTGCGGTTGGCCCTCGAACCCTATGCGGCGGCACTGGCGGCGCGCCGCGCCAGCGATGCGGACATCGCCCGGATGATGCGGCTTGCCGTCGCGATGGGCGATGCCAGCCACAGCCCCCACACGCTGGCGCTCGCAGATCTCGAATTCCACCTCCGCCTCCTGGAAGCCTCGCTCAATCCGTTCATGCGGACGGTCGGCAGCCTGATCGAGGCGGCGCTGATGGGCGTTTTTCAGCTTACCAGCCCGACAGCCGATGAAACGGAGATCGACCGCGTCGCGATCGCGCATATCCGCATCGTCGAGGAAATCCGCCGCCGCGACGAGGAAGGCGCGCGCAACGCGATGGAACACGTGATCCGCGTCGGTCAGGAGCGGTTGATCATGGATCTGAGGGGCCGGGAGAGTTAGCGAGGCGATGGCCCCTAATCCGGCCTGCCGGCCACCTTCTCCCCGCAGGCGGGGCGAAGAGGACTCGCGGGACCCTCCGCCTCACTTACGAGCCGCTGAGAGGCCTGTGACGCAGCCGCTTGCCCCTTCTCCCCGTCAAGACGCGTCAAGACGGGGAGAAGGTCGCGGCAGCGGGATGAGGGGCGGCGCGAGACGTGATTTGGGCGTCCAATGGCGCTTTTTGCGGTTCGAGGCGCTTCCCCGTTTCCGCATCGAAGAGATGCAATTGCTTCGGGTCAATCGCCAGACCGATAAGCTCCCCGCCCGCTGCAGCGGAGCGTCCGGTCTCCACGACCATGAGTTCCGGCTGGGTCGCGGAGGTTATGTAGGTGGCCGAGCCGGTCGACTCCACGACGCCGACGGGAATATCGAATGCACCCTGCCCGGCGCCGACGATGCGGATGTGTTCCGGCCGAATGCCCACCGTGACCGATGCCCCCGGCCGAACCGGGTCGATGAGCGAGAAGCTCGCCCTTGTGGCGCCGAGGTCGAGAGCCAAATGGCTGCCGTCCGCCTCCACGACCGCCGGAATGAAGTTCATCGCCGGCGAGCCGATGAAACCTGCAACGAAGCGGTTGGCCGGTCTGTCGTAGAGATCGAGCGGGCGGCCCTGCTGCTCGATGACCCCGTCGCGCATGACGACGACATGGTCCGCCATGGTCATTGCCTCGATTTGATCGTGGGTCACATAGACGGAGGTCGCCCCCAGCCGGTCATGCAGCGCCCGGATCTCCTTGCGCATATGCACGCGCAGCGCCGCATCGAGATTGGACAAGGGCTCGTCGAAGAGGAATGCCTTGGGATGACGAATGATGGCGCGGCTCATCGCAACCCGCTGGCGTTGCCCGCCGGAGAGTTCGCGAGGATAGCGCTTCATGAGGTGGGAAAGACCGGTGGTCGTCGCCACTTCGGCCGCCGCCTTCAGCGCCTCCGCTTTTTTCACGCCGCGTATGCGCAGGCTGTAGGTCAGATTCTCCTCCACCGTCATATGGGGGTAGAGCGCATAGGACTGGAAGACCATTGCGACGTCGCGCTTGCGCGGCGGAACGTCGTTCATCCGCGCCCCGGCGATCTTCATCTCACCGGCCGAAATCTTCTCGAGCCCGGCCAGAGACCGCAGGAGCGTGGACTTGCCGCAGCCGGAAGGCCCGACAAGGGCAACGAAGGTCCCCTCCTCTATCGCGAGATCGATGTCCTTGAGTGCGTGGTAGGAACCGTAGAATTTGTTGACGCCGTTGAGCTCGATCTGAAGGGTCATTTGAGGGCTCCTGAAGTGAGGCCGGAAACGATGCGGCGCTGCAAGAGGATGAAAGCGGCAAGGATGGGCGTCACATAGATCGTGGCATAGGCCATGATATTGTTCCATTCATTGGTATTCGGCCCCATGAAGGTGTTGAGGCCGACACTTGCGGGCTGCAGTTCGACGGCCTGGATCATCGATTTCGAATAGACGAATTCGCCGAAGGCCTGCATGAAGATCAGGATCGCGCTCACGAGAATGCCGTTCCGGGCGAGCGGCAGCACGATGTTGAAGAAGGCGCCGATGCGCGAATTGCCGTCGACGAGCGCTGCCTCTTCGAGCTCCATCGGCACGCTCATGAAGGTCGCGCGGACGAGGACCACGAAGAAGGGCATGCTTTTGGCAGCGATCGCCAGGATCACGGCAAGACGCGGCGTATCGAGGAGGCCCACTTGCGAGAAGCCGACGAAAATCGGCGTCACCATCAGCGAAGCGGGCAACACCTGAAGCATCAGGATGAGAAACAGGCCGATGTCCACCCAGACGTTGCGATAGCGCGCGAGCACATAGGCGCAACCGACGCCGAGCACGGCGATCAGCGCCACCGAGCCGAAAGCGATGACGAGCGAATTCCAGAGATACCGCGCCATGTTGCGGCTCTCCCAGACGAAGGCGTAGATGCTCCATTGTGGCTCGCTCGGCCAGAATTTCGGCGGGGTCGCAAACATCGCCGACCCGGTCTTCAGGGCGGTGATGTACATCCAGTAGAGCGGGAAGAGATAGATGGCCGCGAGCACGAGCGCGACAGCCAGCATCAACCGGTTGCGGAAAGTGTCGCTCATCCTCTGACCTCATGGCGCGTTGAGCGGACATAGACGACGGAGGCGAACATCACGAAGACGATCATGATCACCGAGATCGTCGCGCCCTTGGCGAAATCATACTGGCGGAAGGAAAGGTCCCAGGCCCAGTATTGCGTGACATTGGAGGTATTGTTCGGCCCTCCGGACGTGATGGCGGCGAAGAGATCGAATTGCTGCAAAGTGAAGATGAGCCCGAGCGCGACAATGGCACCGATCGTCGAGCGCATCATCGGCAGAGTGATCGTCCAGAAGCGCTGGAACGCATTGGCACCGTCGAGCTCGGCCGCCTCGTAGAGGTCCTTCGGAATACCTGACAGGCCGACCGAAAGCAGGATCATGTTGAATGACGTGCCGAGCCAGATATTGGCGATGATCACGGCCCAGAGCGAATAGTTCGGGTCCGAACGCCAGAAGATGTTGTCGGAAATCACGCCTGTTTCCCGCAGCAGAAAATTGAGGACGCCGAAATCACCCGAGAGAATCCAGTTCCAGATGGCGCCGACCACGAGGCCCGGCATGACCCAGGAGACGAGGAAGAGGCCGCGCAGCCACGACGCACCGGGGAAATTGACCCAGAAGAACAGCGCGAGACCGAAGCCTATGAGGAACTGCCCGGCGATCGAGGCGGTCACGAAGATGGCCGTGTTGAGGAGAATGGGCCAGGTTTCGGGTTGAGCGAAAAGGTCGATATAATTCTTGAAGCCCACGAACGGCCGCGAAAAGCTGCCGAGGCTGAACATGTCGACTTCCTGGAAGCTCATCACGACATTGTAGACAAGCGGCAGTCCGGAGAGGACGAACAGGAATGCGAGCGGCAAGCTCACAAGGCCGATATCGAAGCCCCTGCCATCCGTAATGCTCGATAGAATTCTTTTCATTGGCGATCACCTGTCCCTTGGCCGAGTCTTGCGCGGCCTATGCAGCGGCGACCCCGGCCGAAGCCGGGGATCGCCTCTCTCGGGAGAAAATCCTGGGCGGATCGTCGCTACAATCCACCAGTGAACTCCATTTGCCGTTTAGATCATTCCAGGAAAAGCACTTGCGGGCTCAGCCGAGAACCGCCTTTATCTTCTCGGCCGCCTGGTCGAGCGCTTCCTTGGAACTCATCTGCCCGGTAAGCGCCGCCTGGATGGCGTCCTGAATAGCTTTGGAGATCTTCGGCCATGCGGGATGGGGGCCGCGGGGCTTCGCATATTTCAGCTGTTCCACGAAGACCTGGAGAGCCGCGTCCTTTTTCGGCTCGCCGGTCGCCGGGATGGCGATGTCGGAGCGCGGCGGCAGTTGCCCGAAGTCCTTGAACATCCGGTCGTCCTGCGAAACGAAATATTCGAGGACCTTGAAGGCTTCTTCCGGATGCTCGGTATTCGCGAAGACCGCCCAGTTGAAATCGCCCATGGCCGAAGAGCGTTCAGCGCCGACTTCCGGTACGGGCAGCAGCGCTACGCCCCAATCGAACTTCGCTTCCTCGAGCATACGATCGATTTCCCAGGGACCGGAGATCGCCATGGCCGCGTTGCCGGAATTGAAGGTACCGGTGGCGTCCCATTGGCTGCGTGTCAGCGTGTCGGGCGAGGCGAGCTTCTGGTCGATGATCGTTTTCCAGACGTCCAGCGCCTTGACCGCGCCCTCGGCGTTGATGTTGTCGTAACCGCCGCCGGCCATCTGCGCCCAGGGGAGGAACTGGAATGTCCCCTCCTCGTTGGCTTTGGCCGAGAAGGTGATGCCGTAGACGTTCTGAGCCGGGTCGGTCAGCTTGCGCGCCGCCTCGACGAGTTCGTCCCAGGTTTGCGGAGGCTTGTTCGGGTCCAGGCCCTTGGCCTTGAACATGTCCTTGTTGTAGTAAAGGGCGATCGTGTTGGTTGCCTTGGGGACGCCGTAATATTTCCCGTCCCAGGTCACGGAGGCGAGTGGCCCCTTGAAGTAGTTCTCCGGCTTGACGACCGAGGACTTCGCGATCATCTGGCTCAGATCGAGAAATGCACCGCGGGACGCAAAGAGCGCGTGTTCGGGATTGTCGACAGCGATGATGTCCGGCGCCTGCCCCGTCGAATAGGCTCGCATCGCTTCGCTGACCACGTCGTCGAACTGGATCTGCCGATATTCCACTTTAATACCGGTGTTCAGCTTGTTGAAATCTTTTATCAAGTTCGGTGCCGGCTGGATGTCCCGGTCCAGCGACCAGACACTGATCGTTACATCCTCAGCGCTTGCCGAAAAGGCCGGCAAGGAAACACTGGCAAGGGCGAATGCACCCAGCATTGCATATTTACGGATACCCATGGACTCCTCCTCTTTCGGGTTTTTCCGAGGGCCGGCGCCCCCCGTGCCGGCCGTCGTTCATGTCTCAGGCCGGATCGGCGACGAAGTCGCCGCCACGGCAGCCTTTCAGGTAATTCAGAGCGTGCACCTGGCCCGTCATTTCCAGCGCATCGCGGTATACCGGGTCATGCCAGCCTTCGATGTCGATCGAACCGGACCAGCCGGCGAGCCGGAGTTCCGAGATGATGTCGGTCCAATTGCTGTCGCCGAACCCGGGCGTGCGCATGAAGACGAACTTCTCCTTGCCGAAGATGCCGTGCTCGCGGATGACGTCCCAGCGGATCGTCGCGTCCTTACCGTGCACGTGGAATATCTTGGGCGCCCATTTGCGGATCTGCGGCAGCGGGTCGATCAGATAGACCATCTGGTGGCAAGGCTCCCACTCCAGACCGATGTTGTCGTCCGGCGTCTCGTTGAAGATGAGTTCCCAGGCGTCCGGATTGTGAGCGATGTTCCAGTCGCCGGTCGCCCAGTTGCCGTCCATGGCGCAGTTCTCGAAGGCGATCTTTACGCCCTTATCGGCGGCGCGCTGGGCGAGCTCGCGCCAGATCTTGCGGTAGCGCGGCAGACTGTCGGTCAGCGGCCGGTTGCGGATGCGTCCCGTAAAGCCGGCGACGCATGTCGCGCCGAAATGATGGGCGTTGTCGATGCAGTCCTTCCAGCCCTGCAGGCTCTGGAGGTCGATGTCGGTCTCCTCCAGCGGATTGCCGAACATGCCGAGCGTCGAGATCGTGATGTCGCGGTCGCCGATTGCCTCACGGCAGCGCTTGCCGAGCTCGGCAAGATCCTGCCCGTTGGTGGTCTGCCAGAAGAAGGGTTCGAAGCTTTCGAACCCCAGATCGGCGATCTCGCCTATGCGCTTCGCGGCTTCGCCCTTTGTGGCGCTGACCATGGTGCCGACGCGGATGGATTTGGCTGGATTGCTCATCAGATGCCTCACTTCAGATTGTCACGCGTTGCCGGGTGCGGGCGCTTTCGATCGCCGCAAAGACCATGGCAAGGCTGTTGAAATTGTCGTCGCCCGCCGTTTCCGGCTTGGTGCCGGAGCGGACCGCAGCGACGAAATCGGCGATGACGCTGGCATGCCCGTGCGTCTCAAGCGGATCGGCTGCTTCGGGAACTTCGACCGGTACGAGCGGACGGAAGAAGCCCTCGCTGCCGGCGACACGGTTCGCGCTCAGCGCCTCGGCGCCGTCCCAGAGCAGCGTGCCCTTGGTGCCGATAATCCGCCACTCGCTCTCCCAGCTCGTATTGGCGCCTTCGGCACACCAGGAACCGCGATAGGTGAAGGTCACATCGTCGGAAAGCTCGAATATCGCGGTGGCGGCCGCGCCGTGCGCGTACCAGGAGCCCTGCGGGTTTTCTTCGTGGCAATACACGGCGAGCGGTGTCTTATCGGCGATGAACCGGGCGGCATCGAAGGTGTGGATCGCCATGTCGAGAAGCAGCACATGTTCCATCTCCTCGCGAAAGCCGCCAAAATGCGCGCCGATGAAGAAGTCGCAGTGGATGCCCGTCAGATCTCCTATCGCGCCGCTTTCGATGAAGCGACGTATGCGGCGTATGCCGGAGATGAAGCGGCGGTTCTGCACGATTGCATGGATCCTGCCCGCATTCCTGGCGAGTTCGATCAGCTCGCGGGCGGCCTCGAGCGAGGCGGCCATCGGCTTCTCGCTCAGCACGTGACAGCCGTGCCTGAGCGCGGTGGCGACCACGTCGCGGCGCGCAGCAGGTACGACGATGTCGAAAAGGATGTCGGGTGCCGTCTCCGTCAACACCGCATCGAGGTCTGAACCGACAACGGCGCCTTCGATCTCGAACTCCGCCGCGAGCGCACGAGCCGCTTCGGGATTGACGTCGACGAGCCCGACGATCCGGATTGCCGACTGGAGTTCGCGGTCCGCGGCGATCGCCTTGAGCCAACCTTTGGCCATAGCTCCGCACCCGCACAGAACTGCGCGCAAAATCACCATTCTCCTCCCACAAACCTTGGTTTCCGGCTTGTTTCGGCCACCGTAAACGTTTACGGAACTATGCGGACTTTCCGAAACATGTCAATAGGGATTCGGAAAGCTCGGTCGATGAGAGGGAAATCGCGGGCTGCTTATGGCCGCCTGCCCGGTTCAACTTCAAAGTATATCGGTCGCGTTGATTGCGGGTCGGTATGACCGGGTTGACCGGTGATTAGAGAGGAAAAGCGCTTCGCATGAAGGGAATTCGGCGCCTGGCGCAGCATCTCGATATTTCGATCGGAACCGTTTCGCGTGCACTGAACGGCCGCCCCGACGTCAATGAGGAGACTCGCAGGCGTGTCCTGGAGGCGGCTGAAAGGCTCGGTTATGTGGCGAACCAGTCCGGCCGCAGCCTGAGGCAGGGCACCACCAACATCATCGGCTTCATGATGCAGACCGGAACGGAGATCACCGGTCAGGGCGACACGTTCTTCATGAGCGTCTTCGACGGCGTGCAGGCAGTTTTCGCCAGGCACAAGCTCGACCTTGTCGCCCTGCTCTGCTCGTCCGAGGAAGATCCGACCGATTACCTGCGCCGCGTCGTCGCGCGCGGTTTTGCCGACGGGTTGATCCTTTCGGCAACCCGGCGTCACGATCCGCGCATAGAGTTTCTGGCCGAACGCAATATCCCCTTCGTAACGCTCGGCCGAAGCCTGACGGATGCCGGCCGCCCCTGGCTCGACCTCGACTTCGAGGGGATGGCGCAGATCGCCATCGACCGTCTGGTTGCGCGCGGACATCGCCGCATCGCGGTCACCCGTCCGCACGACGATGCCAACCTCGGTTATGTCTTCGTCGACCGCTGCCGCGAAGCGCTTGCCGCGCATGGCCTTCCCCTGGAGGAAGAATTGATCTTCCGATCGACGCCGAACGAGACCGGCGGCTATCAGATCGCGCGCGAACTCCTGGCCATCAAGGACCGGCCGACGGCTGCCCTGCTCGTCAATGAGACGATCGCCATCGGCTTCTACCAGGGCCTCTCCGAAGCGGGCGTCAGGCCGGGCCGCGACATTGCAGTGATCGGGCGCTACAGCCCGCATGCACACTTTCTCTCGCCGCCGCTCACCTGCTTCCGCCTGTCGCTGCGCGACCTCGGCATAGCGCTTGCGGAAACGCTGCTGTCGACGATGCCTGCTTTCAAGGACCATTATCCGCAAGCGCTGGTAAACGCAGTCTGGCCGATGGAGCTGGTCGAGGGCGAAAGCGACGGCTTTCTCGTCAATGGGGACGAAAGTCGCGGCTGACATAAGCCCGGCCGGGGTGGATCATTTTACCGATCCGCAGGTTTGAAGCTTGCTGCATGATTCCTTAAATCGGAGCCGATTGCGGGCCAATGTCATGGAGCACGCAAAGTGCTAGGCGGGTTCTGCGCTTGGACGCACCGCCGCCGTAGCGAACCTGCCGGCTGCAGTCCGGATTGGTGACTGCTCCTGAAAGGAGACCCCATGCGCGGATTTCTCTTCCTACTCGCCGGGCTGTCCGCAACGACGGCCTTTGCCCACGACGCTCCAAGCGGTTGGCAGTATCCGAGCGCCTGCTGTTCAACAATGGATTGCCGCAAGGTCGCGCAGACCGCGATCAGCGAGCGACCGCAAGGCTATATCGTCAGAGCTACTGGCGAAGTCCTCCCCTATGCCGACAGCAGGGTTCGAATGTCGCCGGACGGCGAGTACCACTGGTGCTCTGCGGCGGGCAAAGCCTATGGGAAGACGATCTGCCTGTTTGTACCCCCAAGAGCTTATTGAATACCGACGCGTTGAGGACCGCACTTCTCGTCATGCGGTTCTAGCACCGCGCCCCCGATCGGAGCGCGGTACGATCGCGGCCGGCTTCAGCGGGCGTCCGCCGATCCGGGGCCGCTCTCGAGCGTCGACAGTATCTGGTATGCGGCTTTCACGCGGGCAGGAATCGGGTAATTCCTGTTCGCCAGCATCACGATGCCGATGCGCTCGGCCGGGACGAAGGCTGCATAGGCGCCGAAACCGTTGGTCGAGCCGGTCTTGTTGATCCACAGGTTTTCCTGGGGCGCCGCGGGCGGAACGAGCTTGCTGACCTTGTGCGGCTCGAGCGCCATCCGGCTGGAATTGCCGGCAAGCAGATCGTCGAGCTTCGTCGGATAGGGATACATCTCCCAGCCGAGCCCCTGCGTCATGGCCCCGACCTTGAAGTATCCGGTGTGCGTTGCGGCGATCGCGCGCCGGATCGGCTCGTCCAGGCCCGTTCCATCGATGTTTGCCTCAACGAAGCGGATCAGATCGGCAGCGGTCGTCTTTACGCCGTAGGCTTCCGAGTCGAGAACGCCGCGCGTGACGCGGATCGGCTTGCCGGCTTTCGAATAACCATAGGCATAGTCGTCCGCCCGATCCTGCGGAACGGCTATGAAGGTGCTCGTCAGGCCGAATGCCGGGAATATGCTCTTCTCCATCAGATCGGCGAAAGGCTCGCCCATGCTCTTTGCGGCTAGATAGCCGAAGAGGCCGATGCTCGGGTTCGAGTAAAGCCTGTGCGTCCCGGCGGCATAGGTCGGGCGCCAATCTCTGTAGTAGTCGATCATGCTCTCCTGATCGGTAACGGAATCGGGAAACTGCAATGGCAGTCCGCCGGCGGTATAGGTCCCGAGATTGAGAAGGCTGATGTCGTCAAAACGGGTCCCGGCGAGCGCGGGCAGATATTTGCCGGCAGGATCGGATAGGGCCAGATCCCCACGCGCTTCGGCATAGGATGCGAGCATCGCCGTGAAGGTCTTGCTGACCGAGCCGATCTCGAACATCGTTTCGTCGGTGACCTTCTGCCCGCTCTCTCTCGACGCCAGGCCATAGTTGAAGATGTACTTCTTTCCGCGGACGGTGACCGCGATCGCCATTCCCGGAACGCCATGCTCCCTCATCAGCGGCCGGATCGTCTCGTCCACTAAGCGTGCAAGCTCTCCTTCCTCGCCTCGGTCGGCGGCGTGCGCGCCGGCTCCGCAGCAGAGCAAAGCAGCCGCAGCCATTACGAATTTCGTCGCGGAAAAATGTGTCATGACAGGTGTCCAGACCTCGTGTTCGTGTGGATCTCTGCCGCACGGCGGAATGCGGCCGTCCGTCAGCCCGGATGCGCCTGAGCTACGGCGCGTGCCCGGCGCACAACAACCGGAAGAGGCAAACGGACGAGACATGCATATGAGCCCTGTGCGCATTTCACAAACGACAAGATCTTGCGCGAGCCATTAGAAGAACTTGGGCACTGCACTGCATCCGTCGCCTCCGGACCTGGCTTGTAGAGGCCACGAACACGGCGCTACCTGAGCCCGACACCGGAAACCTAGAAATAGATCGTCATGACGATGTCCTGGTCGAAATCGCCGAAACCCTTGCCGAAGATGTTGAGCCCTCCGGGGTTCTCCGCCTTCTCGTCGATGCCTATCCGGAACCGTATCGAATGATGATCCGGTATGCCGAGGGAATTTATTGTCTGAGTCGACACCATCGCGCCGTCGATCCATGTACCGCGGTCGTCGATGGTCCAGGTCTTGAGCTTGCCGTATTGCGAGCCGCTGAGCTTCCACCAAGCCGGCGAATACATGCCCCGTCGGTCGCCGTAGTCGCCGGGCGACGTCCAGTAGCCGGCCTTGATGCCGTTGATCCAGATGGAGATGTCGGAGGGCCAGTTGGCGTTCGTGGCCGGCGTCTCGGAGCTCAGTTCGGCGGAGAACTCGATCTTGCGGACCGTCCGTCCCGTGACCTTGGCATTGTTCGGAAACTTGTATTCGACATAGCCGCGCGTGAACCAGAGCAGTGCGGCCTGCATGCGCTGCGGATCGAGAAAGACTTCCTGGACGTCGAGCATGCCGATGACGTTGTTGACCGAACAGAGTCCGCAGGGCGCTTCCACCTCGAATTCGGTGAAAAGGCCGATCGGCATGCTGACGGTCACGACGTCGTCTGAAAGATTGGTGCGGTCGTCGAAGCGGATGAGGATCTCGCCGTAGATGCTGGAACAGATCTTCTGATTACCCTTGGTCGCCTTCATCGTATGGGTCTGGATGAGGCCGGCCCTCTCCAGCGACTTGAGGTTGGTTGCCGTCGTCGATTGCGGCAGGCCCATATGGGTCGCGATCTCGTTGACGTTCAGAGGGCCCTTCAGGCGCAGAAGGTTGAGGATCTCGATGCGCGTTGCTGAGCCCAAGGCCTGGACGACATCCGCATCCTTGATCGGGTCCACTGTAAGAAGCTTGGTCTCCATACTCTGCTACTGCCGCTCCGGCTCAGGCGTGATCTGCGCTGATAACACGCCGCTGCGCCAATTGTCGCATTGTTTCGTTTTACGAATCCGATCCGAGGCGGCCGAAACCGCCGCGGATCGTCGGCTCAGCCCTTGATGCCGGACGACAGCATGAGCGCCTGCGTCACCCTCTTCTGGAAGAGCAGATAGGCGAGCGCGACCGGCATGGCCGCGAGAATGGCGACGGCCATGTCGCGTGCATATTTCACACCGAAGGCGTCGTCGACCTGTGTGATGCCGACGGTCACCGTCATCATCTCCTCCGAATTCGTGACGAGGAACGGCCAGAGGAAGGCGTTCCAGGCCATGATGTAGGTGATGATCGCCAGCGCCGTCGTGATCCCCCAGTTGAGCGGAAGATAAAGCCGGAACAGGATCTGGAAATCGCCGCAGCCGTCGAGCTTTGCCGCCTCGCGCAGTTCCTTCGGCACGGAATCGAAGAACTGCTTGTAGACGATCACGACCACCGGGACGATGAGCTGAGGCAAGATGATGCCGCCCCAGCTGTTGATCAGGCCGAAGCGGTACATCAGCACGAATTGCGAAACGACGAGCGCCTGGGATGGAACCATGAAGCTCGCGAGAATGATCCCGTAAAGGAGCCGCCTTCCCGGAAAGACGATCTGCGACAGCGCATAGGCGCACATGACGCTGATCAGGATCACGACCACGGTGACCGTGATCGAGGTGACGAGCGAGTTCACGTACCAGGTTGCGAGATTGGTCTCGAAAAGGGCGAAATAATAGGCCGAGAAGTTGAAGACGTCGGGGATGAAGGTCGTCTTGCTGATAACCTCCTGTTCCGGCTTCATCGACGTCACCGCCGCCCAATAGAGGGGAAAGGCCCACATGCAGGCGACGCACAGGGTAAGAAGCAGAAGAAGGATATTGCCGATGGATTTCCGTTGCATCGCTCAGCGCCCCCTCACGCGCAGAAGCTGGTACTGAAGCACCGATACGGTCACGATGATCAGGAACAGGAAGACCGCCACAGCCGAGCCGAGCCCGCCGTGGTTGAGGCGGAACGCCTCGCGATAGACGAGCTGAAGCAGGACGTAGGTCGAGTTGAAGGGACCGCCTTCCGTCATCAGATAGACCTGATCGAAAATCTTGAGCTGCAGGATGAGTTGCAGTGTCAGGACGAGCGCGGTGACCGGCCAGATCAGCGGCCATGTGATGCGTTTGAAGCATTGCCAGCGCGTCGCGCCGTCGAGCATTGCCGCCTCGTAATAGTCGGTCGGAATATTGCGCAGGCCCGCTATGAAAAGCAGAAGATTGAACCCGTTGGTCCACCAGATGGTGACGAGGGCCACCATGGGCATTGCCCATAAGGGGTCGCGAAAGACACTGATGCGCCTGCCGGTGACGAATTCGATGACATGTTGCGCAATCCCGAACTGCTGGTCGAGTACCCACTCCCAGATCTGCGTGACGACCGAGACCGGCAGGATATAGGGCAGGAAGAACAGCACCAGGATGAGGCTCTGCAGCCAGCCTTTGAGGCGTACGACCATCAGCGCCAGACCGAGACCGATCAGCGTGTTGGGTATGACGGTGAGCACGACGAAATAGCCGGTGTTCCACACCGATGTGAAGAACAGTTTCTGGTTGAGCAGCTTCAGATAATTGTCGAAGCCGACCCACTCGCCTTCGCCGACCAGCGGTGCGTTGGTAAAGCTCAAGGCGAACATCTTATAGACGGGATAGGCGAAGACCGTCAGATAGGTGATCACGAACGGTGTGATCATCAGAACCGCGGTCAGCGTCTTGCTCCGTCTCTCGCTCGTCATCACCGAAATAGTCCTCCCGTGCCGAATTTACGAACCACCGGCCGGCAACGGTGGCCGGCCGGTTCATTGATCTACGCGTTACATCTGGCTCTTCAGTTCTTCACGCATCTGCTCGATGGCATCCGCCGGATCGAGCTGGCCATTCAAGGCAGGCACGATGAAATTCTGCGTCGCCTCGTAGATCGGTCCGCCAACGCCTGCCAGCGGCGAGACAGGATCGAAAACCGCGGTGTCGGCGAGCTTGACGTAGGTCGAATTCGGCTGCATGGCCTTGAATTCGGCGCTTTCGGTTACTGGTTTGTAGGCCGGAATGTGGCCAGCGCCGGCCCAGGAGATGCTGTGTTCGTTCATCCAGGCAATGATCTGGAGAACGGCTTTCAGCTTCTCCGGCGAGATCGGTTTTTCTTCGCTGTTCGGAACGGCAAAGGCATGGGAGTCCGCCCAGGTCGCAGGCTGTCCCATCAGAACCGGGATTTGGATAGCGCCCCATTCGAAGCCGAGATTGTTGTTCTTCTCGAGATCGACCATCGTCGGCACTTCCCAAACGCCGTTGATGTGCATGGCCGCCTTGCCGGAGGTGAAGAGAGCGATCGAAGCCTCATAGGATATGAGCTGCGGCGAATAGCCGGACGAAACCCAGTTGGCCATCGATGTCAGCGCCTTGACGCCGGCCTCCCCCGGCAGGATCTCCTCGCCTTCGATGAATTTGGCGCCCTGCTGGGAAAGGAGCGTGTAGAATACCCGCCACATCGAGCCGCCTTCGTCGGTGTGGAGCGAAAGCGGGTATTGGACCTTGCCGGTCGTCTTGATCTTTTCGAGGGCGGCGTTGAAGTTGTCGAGACCGTCCAGGCCCTTCGGCAGGCCGTCGTCCCCGAGCAGGCCCGCCTCCTTCAGGATGTTCTTGTTATAGTAGAGGACAACCGAATGGACATCGAAGGGAACGCCATAGGTCTTGCCGTCGCCAGAAGCCGAGTTCCAGCTCGCTTCGACATAGTTTTCCTTCTTGATGCCTGCTGCCTCGAGTTCCTCAGGTGCCAGCGGCCGCAGAACGCCCGAGGGAATGGCAAGCGGGAAGCGTGACAGATGATAGGTCATGATGTCGGGCTGCTGGCCGACGGCGGCCGCCGTCTGAACCTTGCTGTAGAAGGGCACGCCCCATTCAAGCGTGGTCGCGTTGATGCGGATGTCGGGGTGCGTGTCGTTGAACTCCTTGATGAGCGCCTTCATGCGGACGCCGTCGCCGCCGCTGAGGAAGTCCCACCAGGTAATGTCCGTCTGTGCATGGGCAACTGCCGAAGGCAGGATCGCCAGCGCACCCGCAAGGGCAAGTTTCAGTAGCTTCTTCACGTCTCTCTCCTCCTGTTTTGAAGTTCAATCCATCGCCTTTTGCCGCATTGCTCCTCGCCCGGATGTCCTCCCATCCGAAACCGCTTTCAACGGAGCCGCTCGCCGCTTCCCTCGAAGGCGAACATCTCCTCGGGTGCCAAGGTCAGGCGGACCGCCTGCTTGGGTTGCGGCCGCTCCTCACCCCGGCACTCGATAGTCATTTCCTCGCCCGTCACCGTGAGGGCATGCAGGTAGCCGGTCCCGCCGAGTTCCTCGATGAACTCGGCCGTCACGTCCAGGCCAACGCCGCCTTCCCGTTCGCCGAGCGTGATGTGCTCCGGCCTCACCCCGACGAAAATCTCTTCGCCCACGGCGGGACCCGTCCGTGCCGGAATTTCGAACGGAACCCCGGGGGCGTCGTGGAGCTCGATCGTGAGCCTGTCGCCGCTGCCGGGAACGACCCGGGCCTTCAGGAAATTCATCCCCGGCGATCCGATGAAGCCCGCAACGAACATGTTGTCCGGATTTCGATAAAGCTCGAGGGGCGCGCCCGTTTGTTGAACCACGCCTGCCTTCAGCACGACGATCCTGTCCGCCAGCGTCATCGCCTCGACCTGATCGTGGGTGACATAGACCATCGTCGCCCCGATCTGGCGGTGCAGCCGGGCGATCTCCATGCGCATCTTGACCCTGAGCTCGGCATCGAGATTCGAAAGCGGCTCGTCGAAAAGGAAGACCCGCGGCTCGCGCACGATTGCGCGCCCGATTGCGACCCTCTGACGCTGGCCGCCCGAAAGCTGGCTCGGCTTGCTGTCCAGATAGTCCGAGAGCCGAAGGATTTCCGCGGCTGCCTTGACCTTCTGCTCGATCTCCGCCTTCGGCCGGCGGGCGATGGAAAGGCTGAACGCCATGTTGTCGAATACGGAGAGGTGCGGATAGAGCGCATAGGACTGGAAGACCATGGCGACGCCGCGCTTCGATGGCTCCTTGTGGGTGACGTCCTCGGCATCGATCCTGATTTCGCCGCCGGTCGTCTCCTCCAGCCCCGCGATCATGCGCAACAGTGTCGACTTCCCGCAGCCCGAGGGCCCGACGAAGACAGCGAATTCGCCCTGCCCTATTTCTATATCGACACCATGGATCACCTTCACGGCGCCGAACGACTTGCTGACGCCGGTCAATTTGATTCCGGACATTGAACCTCCCCGATAGTGAATTCTGGCCCGGGCGTCACTCGGCCGCCCGGGCCTGAAAGGCTTATGCAGAAGCGACGGACAAGAGGACGAAGTGGTAGGAGCGCGGCGGCAGCGAGCCGACCAGCGTCCCCGTATCGTCCATCGTGAGTTCCTTGCCGGACTTGGGAACGATGCGGTTCTGATCCTCGACCGAGTTACGCGCCTTCAGGTCGTCGCCCGCGAGCATCTGGTGCTCGACGATCTTCGCCCCCTTGAAGCCCTGAAGATCGACGGTGAGGCCGAGCGGCTCGTCGAGGCTGCGGTTGATCGCGAAGACGGCGATCGACTTGCCGTCCTCGTGCAGCACCGCCGACAGGTCGAGATAGGGTACGTCCTGAGCCACCTCGCAATCGTAGGTGGGGCCGGACTGCGCGACGGTGAGCGCAGTGCCACGGCCGTATTTCGAGGCATATTGAAGCGGATAGTAGATCGACTGCCGCCAGGCGGGACCTCCCGCCTTGGTGAGGATCGGCGCGATGACATTGACGAGCTGTGCCATGCAGGCGATCTTGACGCGGTCCGATCTCCGGATGAAGACGTTCAGCAGAGAGCCGACGAAGATCGCATCCTCGAGATTGTAGAGCTCTTCCAGCAGCGGCGGCGCTTCCGGCCAGTCCCAGCTGGCAATCCGCTCGCCATCCTCCTTGCGGTCGTGATACCAGACGTTCCACTCGTCGAAGCAGATCTTGACGTCGCGCTTCGAACGCTTCTTTGCCTTGATGTAGTCGATCACGCCGCCGATCGTCACGATGTACCGGTCCAGTTCGATCGCCTTGGCATAGTAATTGAGGGTGTCCTGCTCCTCGTTGCCGAAATATTTGTGCAGCGAGATGTAGTCGACGCTGTCGTAGCTGGCCTCGAGAACCGTCGCCTCCCATTCCGGGTAGGTCTTCATCTTGTCGTTCGAGGAGCCGCAGACGACGGTCTCCAGCGTCTTGTCGAAATACTTGAAGGCCTTGCTTACCTCGTTGGCGAGATGGCCGTATTCGGCCGCACTCTTGTGACCGACCTGCCAAGGTCCGTCCATCTCGTTCCCCAGGCACCAGATGCGCACATTGTGCGGCTCCTTGTAGCCATGCTTTGAGCGCAGATCGCTCCAATAGGTGCCGCCGGGATGATTGCAGTATTCGAGGAAGTTGCGAGCGTCGTCGAGACCGCGCGAGCCGAGATTCATCGCCAGCATCATCTCGGTACCCGCGAGCTTCGCCCAATCGGCGAACTCATTGACCCCAACCTGGTTGGTTTCGCGCGTGCGCCAGGCAAGATCGAGGCGCACCGGACGCTCCTCGCGCGGCCCGATCCCGTCCTCCCAGCGGTAAGCGGAAACGAAGTTGCCGCCGGGATAGCGGACGATCGGCATATCGAGATCCCGCACCATATCCAAAACATCGGTTCGAAAGCCGTCCTTATCCGCGTTTTCGTGGCCGGGCTCATAGATGCCCGTATAAACGGCACGGCCCATGTGCTCCAGGAACGAGCCGTATACCCGCTTGTCGACGGACGAGATTGTATATTCCCGATTCAGGGTTGCCTTCGCTCGCATGATGTTTCCTCATTTATTGAAGTCGATTTTGGATGAAGCTAAATTGTATGATTTTTTATTTCAAGAGTTTTGTTTTATATCAAAATTTCCGATACACATGGTGCAGCTTGCGCGTTTTTTTGGGTTTTATCCTGCCGGAATCCGGAAGTGCACGGCGTTTCGCTGAGGCCCGCGGAACGATCCCCCGGCCAACCGATTAGACGGCTAAGGGCCCCCTGCGATTGTGTGGCGCTGCCGCAACTGTCATGATGGAACGGCGCATCCTCAGCGGGCCTGAGAACTGGACGGAGCATAACGCTCATGGCTTGGTCCTTCAGCATCGGAACGATTGCCGGCACGGCAATTCGCGTGCACGTGACCTTCGCGCTGCTTCTGATCTGGATATGGTTGATGCACTACCGGATCGGCGGGACACCGGCTGCGATGGAGGGGATTGCTTTCATCGTCGCCGTCTTCGTCTGCGTCGTGCTCCACGAGTTCGGCCACATCGCCGCGGCGCGGCGTTTCGGGATCAAGACGCCGGACATAACGCTGCTGCCGATCGGCGGCGTCGCCAGACTCGAGCGCATGCCGGAAGAGCCCGGCCAGGAATTCGTGATCGCCATCGCCGGCCCTCTGGTCAATGTGGCGATTGCCGCGGTGCTCATCGCCATCCTCGGCAGCTCGGGCATGGAGCAGATAGCGGGCGTCGAAGACCCCCAGAGCGGATTTCTGGCAAGGCTCGCCGGCGTCAATGTTTTCCTCGTGATCTTTAATATGATTCCCGCCTTCCCAATGGACGGCGGCCGCGTGTTGCGGGCCGCACTCGCCTCGCGGCTCACCTGGTCGCGTGCGACCCAGATCGCCGCAACGATCGGCCAGGGCCTTGCCTTCGTCTTCGGCTTCGTCGGCCTGTTCTACAATCCTCTGCTTATCTTCATCGCCATCTTCGTCTATCTGGCCGCAACGGCGGAAGCCCAGAACGCTCAGATCCGCGAGATCTCCGGCAGCGTGATGATCTCAGATGTGATGATCACCGAATTCGCGACCCTCGACCGCTCGGCGACCATCGACGACGCCATCGACACGCTGCTTGCCACCACGCAGCGCGAATTTCCGGTGGTCGATGCCGCGGGCCACTTCGAGGGACTGCTGACGCGCGACGACATGATCCGCGCTCTCAAGGAGAAAGGCCCGTCGACACCGGTGGTCGCCGCGATGCGCCGCGGCCTCCCGACGATCCATTATCGCAAACGCCTCGAGGAAAGCCTGCGGCTCATGCAGGAATCCCATTCGCCGGCCATCGCCGTCCTGGACGGCTCCAACCACCTCGTCGGGCTGATGACGCACGAAACGATCGGCGAGATGATGATGGTGCGTGCGGCCGCCCCGGGCCGCGTCCGGTTCGGCCACCTGCGGCAGACCGGAAGCCGAAGCTGAGCCCGAACGTGGATGGAACCGATTCGGCGCTCCGGAGTTCGGGCACAACCCGACGGCGCCGCAGGCCTTCGCAAGACACGCAAAATCGAGGAACCTGCAGCAGACAAATCGGATCAACTCAATGCTCGTGACGGTAGAAGTTCTCACGATCGTCCTGGTCGCGATAGCAACGGCATTGGCCCTTGCCCATGCGCTCGAATTGCCGGGCAAATTGCGATTGCCTAGGGACGTGTATCAGGCGATCCAGGCAATCTACTATCCGGGATTCACCATCGGGGGCGCGGCAGAGCCGGCGGCGCTGCTTCTGACTGCCGCTCTCCTCTTTCTCATGCCGAGCGGGACGGCGGCCTTCTGGCTGACAGTCGGCGCATTCGCCGGATTGCTGGCGATGCATGCCGCGTACTGGATCCTGACGCACCCGGTGAACAACTTCTGGCTCAAGGATACGCAACTGGGAGGAACTGGCGCCCGCTTTTTCGCTTTCGGCGCCCCTCGCGCTTCTGCTGCCGCGGACAAGGAGGACTGGACCGCCCTGCGGGACCGCTGGGAGCGGTCCCACGTTGTGCGGGCCGTTCTCGGCCTCGTAAGCCTCGTATTGCTCGCAACGGCGATAGCTCTCTGAGCACTGCGCTATGTGCCACCACCAAGGCGCGGCGCCAGCAGGGCGATCGAAATCGACCCGAAGCCGAGGACCTTCAACGCGGCAACGACCATGTGGCCCGTCTCCCATCTAAGGCGTACCGCTTCGAAGTCCGGCGGTATCGGGCCCGGTTTCCAGGTGGCCAGGATCGCGTTTGCCGGAGCGACGAGCGTGAACCACGCCGCCAGCCCTCCAGCGAAAAAAGCAGCGCCGGCGAGGGCGAACCAGAAAGCCGGCCGCTCATTGGCGAGCAGGTAGGAAAGAAAGCACGCCGCAAGTATCGTCGTCACGTCGAGCGGCCCGCCGACCTTTGCGAAAAGCACGAATTGGCCGTTGAAGACGGTTGCCTCGCGCCAGAGTTCCGGCGCCCAGACGAACAGCCGGGGCGGCGCCTCCAATACATGGGCAAAGGAGGGGCCGAGGCTGAGAGCGGCGAGCAGCAGCGATACCAAGCCTGTAAGATAAACGACCATTTCCCGCCTGTACGCATGTCATCGGCAGCCTGACCTACAACTTTGGCGATGGGGAAGTGTTCCAGAATAAGAGAGACTATGCCGCTCTCGCCAATCTCACGGAATGTTGTTGAGAGAGGCCTCACTGCAGCCGCCTATGTGCCGGTATGATCCCCGGAGAACGGAGATCGATCCATGCACGCGAAGATGCCCGGGGGCCTGTTGGCCGGGTTCCTGCTTCTCCTCGTTCCCACCCAAGGCTTCGGCCTCGACCTGCCGCGTTCGGGTCATCCGATATTCGACCGCGTCGTCACGCTCGTCGCCGACAACTTTCACGATCCCTCAGCGCTCGACGGCTTTGGCGCAGCGGTACGGCAGGAACTCGATGGCGGCGACCCGCTGAACGCGAAGAGCACGGAGCCCCGTGTCGATGCTGCGATCGAGAGAATCCTCGCGAGCCTCGACGCGTCGCACACGGCCCGCTTCACGCAGGATTCGATTGCCTATTACGAACTCGCCGACATATTCCGTTACGCTATCCGCCACGACATGAAGCGGCTGTTCCCGCCGGATGGCCGGGCCAGCTATGCCGGGGTCGGCATGGTTACCCGGATGGAAAACGGCCTGCCGTTCGTCAGCGACGTCTATGACGGCTCGCCTGCGGACAAGGCGGGTATCCGGGTGGGCGACGAGGTTCTGTCCGTGGATGGCGCGCCGTATCGCGAAATCGAATCCTTCCGCGGCAGGACCGGGCAAAAGGTGGAGATCCGCCTGCGCCGCAATGCCGGCGCACAACCCTTTACGACCAGTGTCGCCGTCGAGCGGCTACGGCCTTTGCCCACATTCGAAAAGGCGATCGAGAACAGCGTGTCCGTCAATGTGAGCGATGGGCGGCGCATCGGTTATCTGCGTCTTTGGACGCTCTCCAGTCCCGACGGACTCGATATCGCAGCACGGGAACTGGCGACCGGCCGTCTCAAGGACGCCGATGGCGTCGTCGTCGATCTGCGCGGACGCTGGGGCGGCGGCCCGCCCGACGCGGCGGAGCTCTTCGTCGGCGATACGCCGAACTTCAGGCTGATCTCGCGCAGCGGCAAGGATATGCTCGCCAATGTCCGCTGGCGCCGCCCGGTCGTCGCCATCATAGACGAGGGGTCGAGAAGCGGCCTCGAACTCTTCGCCTATGCGCTGAAGGCCAATGGAATCCCGCTCGTCGGGACGCGCACGGCGGGCGCGCTTCTTGCCGGTCGCGCCTATCTCCTGCCGGACGACAGCATGCTGGAGCTTGCGGTTTCCGATGCGGTAATCGACGACGGCGTGCGGCTGGAGGGGCGCGGCGTCGAACCGGACGTACCCGTTCCGTTCGCCCTGCCCTACGCCGGCGGACGCGACCCGCAGCGCGAAGCCGCCATGGAAGAGATGCGGCGCATCCTCGCCAAAGGCTGAGCCGGCGATCCGTTTCTTGAACGCGGGGCCGCGCCGAGCCCGCCCTTCCCTCGTCTATTCGCTTTGCCGGAAGTTTCGGATCCGGTCAAAAAGCACCGCGAGCACGATGGCGCCGCCGATGAAGGCGCCCTGCCAGAATGCGTTGATCCCGAGCAGGCCGAGGCTGTTGCGGATCACCTCGATCAGCGCAGCTCCGATCAGAGCGCCGGAGGCCGTGCCGGCGCCGCCGGCAAGATTGGCGCCGCCGATGACGGCAGCGGCGATGACCTGAAGCTCCATTCCTGCGCCGATATTGGTCGTCACGGCCCCGAGCCAGCCGGTCTGGATGATGCCTGCGATGCCGGCTGCGAGCGCGGAGATCATGTATACGGCAACCTTGATCCTTCTCACCGGAACGCCGGTGAGCGTCGCGGCATGCTCGTTGCCGCCGATGGCGAAGACGTAGCGGCCGAACTTCGTCCAGCGCAGAACGAAGCCGGTGAGGAGTGCCAGGACGATCATGTAGAGCACCGGATTGGCGATGCCGAGGAACCAGGCGCCGCCGCCAAGAGCCAGGAGCGTGTCGTGGTCCGGGCCGAACTCGAATACGACCGTATTGTTGGAAGCGACCATCGCCAGGCTTCGCGCGATCGAGAGCATTCCGAGGGTGATCACGAAAGGCGGAAAGCCTAGATAGGCGATCATGACGCCGTTGAATGCGCCGGCGACCAGCGCCGTGCCGATCGAGGCGGCAATACCCACCTCGATGCCGTAACCGGCATGCATGACCACTGCCAGCACCATGCTGCACAGGCAAAGGACCGAACCCACCGAAAGATCGATGCCGCCGGTAATGATGACCAGCGTCATTCCGAGAGCGATGATCGCGACGAAGGTGAAATTGCGCGTGATGTTGTAGAGGTTTTTCGCCGTTGCGAAGGAGTCGGTGGCAATCGACAGGAAGAGGCAGGCGAGGATGACCGCCACCAGGACCCAGAATGCCTGGCTGGCCAACAGGAACGAGAGCCATCCCCGGTCTCTCTGTCCGACTGCCCGATCGAGCGTAATTGCCATTGTCGACCTTCGCTTTCTCTCCGATTGTTCACACCTGTTCGATGGCGCCGGTGATCAGGCCCGTCACCTCCTCCGGCGAACTCGCGGCAATCGGCTTGTCGGCGACCTTCCTGCCCCGCCGCATGACGATGACCCGGTCGGCGACTGTAAAGACGTCCGGCATACGGTGGCTGATCAGCACGACGGCGATGCCCCGGTCGCGCAACTCGCGGATCAGGTTCAGCACCTCGGCCACCTGCCGCACCGAAATGGCCGCCGTCGGTTCGTCCATGAGCACGATCTTGGCCTCTGAAAGCATCGTCCGCGCGATTGCGACCGCCTGCCGCTGACCGCCTGACATTTGCCTGACCAGGTTGCGCGGCGGCGTCTCCGACTTCAGCTCCCTGAAAATCTCGCCGGCGCGGCGGTACATCGCCTTGTAGTCGAGTATGCGCAGCGGCCCGATGCCACGCCTGATCTCCCGCCCGAGAAAGACATTCGCAGCGGCCGTGAGGTTGTCGCAGAGCGCCAGATCCTGATAGACGATCTCGATGCCGTGCTGCCGCGCCTCCACCGGACGATGCATCACGAGTTCCGCACCGTCGAGCCGGATCGTTCCATGGCTCGGCCGGAAATTGCCGGCCATCATCTTGACCAGCGTCGACTTGCCGGCGCCGTTGTCGCCCATGAGGCCGACCACCTCGCCGCGCTCGAGCGAGAGCGACACGTCGCTCACCGCCTGAATGGCGCCGAAATGCTTGGAAATGTTGACGAGTTCGAGAACTGCCACAGCCGTCTAGCCTCCCGAAGCAGCGGGCCGCCTCCCCCGCTTTCGCGCTCTCCCGACAAGGCGACCGGTCCCATTTACGCAAATGCGCGGGAAAGCGTCAATCAATAGTCCTACAAATCGCTCCGCACATACGCTGAAACTCATATTGTCATACAAATAGTCGTTGACGTGCCGTTCGCGCGGATATTAGCTAGTGCTGGGAGGAGAGCATGCTGATCCTTGTCCCCGGGGCACGGGCAGGGTCAGGCGGCACTTCATCGCGGCGCTGCTTGACGATCCGCGCGCGACCGGCCGCTCTTCAACGCCTCGATGGATCGACGGCTGCGCGACGCCGCCGCCTACCGAAATTCTCATATTTCAAGGCGCGGGCACGCGCGTGTCCGCTTGTTTCAAGGGAGGATGGAATGAGGAAGGCACTATTGCTTGCCGTTGCCGCTCTGGCACTCAGCGCCGGAACGGCCATGGCCCAGAAGAAACAGCTCGTCATCGTGGTGAAGGGGCTGGACAATCCCTTCTTCGAAGCGATCAACCAGGGTTGCCAGAAGTGGAACAAAGAAAATCCGGAGGCGGAATACGAGTGCTTCTACACGGGTCCGGCCTCGACCTCGGATGAGGCCGGCGAGGCGCAGATCGTCCAGGACATGCTTGGCAAGGCGGAAACCGCAGCCATCGCCATCTCGCCATCCAATGCGAAGCTCATCGCGCAGACGTTGAAGACCGCCAATCCATCGGTTCCGGTCATGACCGTGGATGCGGATCTCGCCGCCGAAGACTCTGCCCTGCGCAAGACCTATCTCGGAACGGACAACTATCTGATGGGCTACCGCATCGGCGAATACATCAAGAAGGCCAAGCCCAATGGGGGCAAGATCTGCACCATCGAGGGCAATCCCGGCGCCGACAACATTCTGCGCCGCGCCCAGGGTATGCGGGACGCCCTGACCGGCCAGAAGGGCCTGGCGGAACTCAAGGGCGAAGGCAACTGGACGGAAGTGGCAGGCTGCCCGGTCTTCACCAATGACGACGGCGCCAAGGGCGTGCAGGCGATGACCGACATCCTTGCCGCCAATCCCGACCTCGATGCTTTCGGGATCATGGGCGGATGGCCGCTGTTCGGCGCGCCACAGCCCTATCGCGATCTGTTCAAGCCGATGGCCGACAAGATCGCCAAGAACGAATTCGTCATCGGCGCCGCCGATACGATCGGCGAGGAAGTCGCGATCGCCAGGGAAGGATTGGTCACCGCTCTCGTCGGGCAGCGGCCGTTCGAAATGGGTTATAAGGCCCCGCAGGTCATGCTGGACCTGATCGCCGGCAAACCGGTCGAAGATCCGGTCTTTACCGGCCTCGACGAGTGCACCAAGGAGACCGCGGATACCTGCATCCAGAAATAACCGGTCGAAGGCCGGCATCCTGCCGCGCACGGCGCCGCAGGCTGCCGGCCTTCGAACTCCTTGGTTCAGATCTGCCAGTCCGCGTCGAGCGAATAGGCCTTGATGTAGTCGATCTTCATTTCGGACCCGTCGGCGAGACCGTCGCGCGGCGTGCCGGCGATGCCGCCCACCGCCAGGTTGACGAGCATGTACATCGGGTCGTGCATGTCGGAAGGCGTGTCGGCGCGCGCGATCGCCGCATCGTCGAAATACCAGACGATCTCCTCTTCCGTCCAAAGCACCCCGTATGTGTGAAAGCCGCTCGCATCGGCGACCTTCACCGCATTTTCAATGCTCGTTCTCGAGCCCGTTTCATTGGAATGCACCGTCGCTATGACCGTATTCGAGTCCTGTCCGCGCATTTCCACGACGTCGAGTTCCGGCGGCCAGGAACCATCGGCGGGCAGCAGCCAGAAGGCCGGCCAGACGCCCTGGTCGTCCGGCATGTCCGCGCGCATTTCGAAATAGCCGTAGGTCTGGGCAAAGGACGAGTAGGTCGTCAGCATTCCGGACGTGTAATCATAGCCGTTGATCTCGGCCTGGATCGCCTCCGACGCCGGCGCGGCCGTGATCGTCAGCACGCCGTTGTTGACGGAGAAGGGGTTGACGGAAGCGGTCGGCTCGTAGCTCGGATTGATATACCATTGCTGCTCGCCGTTACTCGAAAGCGTCGCTCCCTTTTCCGGCGCCCACCAGAATTTGGCATCCCAGACCCCGCTTGTACCGTTTCGGAGCTGAAGCGTATTGAACTCGTCCGAGAAAGTCTGAGACAGGACGGAACGGTCGAGGCTTAGCCTGAACTGGTGCGCCTGCAATTCGTCGGCGGTGGTGTTCGCGAATACCAGACTCTCGCCATCGGCGAGATGGAGCCGGAGATCGGCGCCTTCCTGAGCCACATTGGACAGAATCTGCTCGAACGACGTGAAGCCGTAGCCGTCGAGGCGTACGATGTCGTCATAGTTGAAATCGGTGATCAGGTCGCTTCCATTGCCTCGCGCAAACACGAAGGTGTCGGCACCGCCCGCGCCGATCAGGACATCGTTGCCGCCGCGGCCGTCGATCGTCTGCGTTCCCGACCCACCCTTTATGATGTTGTCCGTCTCGTTGCCGAATGCGAACCGGCCGCTTCCGGTAACCGTGAGGTTCTCGAAGTTCGCCGGCAGTGTGTAGCTCATCCACGTGCTTATCGTGTCCACGCCCTCGCCGGCCGCCTCGTACGCCCGGTTGATCGACGAATAGAGGTAGTAGATGTCGTCGCCCCTACCGCCGATCATGGTGACGTTCACGGAGCTGTCGCCCCACATGGAATCGTTGCCGGCAGTGCCATGGAGTGTGGGGCCTGAGCCGGTGGCGGAGAACCACGCAGTTGAACTGCCGCTGTAGTAAAGCGGCGTTCCCACGGCGTTCAATACGGTTTTGCTCATCGAAATGTCTCCAGTTTGATGGTCGGTTTCCTCCGCTCACCCCGGCCGCTGATCGCGGTCCTCAGGCCTAATCTAGACGGGGCTCAAGTTTTAATAACCCCCAAGAGTTTGGGGGACGGACGGGGAACAAAGCAGCGGTCACTGCGTTTTTTGAAGTTGGCGGCGGCTGCGGAGGGAACATGCACGGCGCAGAAATTCTACCCAAAACAACGATTGACGATGTCACGACTTCTGACACGCCCGATTACCGCGCCGTGCTCGACGCCCTTGCGGTGCCCGTTTATGCGACCGACGCCGAGGGCATCGTCACCTACTGCAACGCCGCGGCTGCAGCCGTTGCTGGTCGTGAGCCGGAGCTCGGCAAGGATCGCTGGTGCGTCAGTTGGCAACTGAGGCGGCCGGATGGCTCACCCCTCCCGCACGACGAGTGCCCAATGGCGCGCACATTGAAAGAAGGACAGCCGGTCAGGGGCGAAGAAGTGGTGGCGGTCCGGCCGGACGGCGCCTCGGTCCCGCTTCTGCCGCATCCGACGCCGATCTTCGACGACACGGGCGCATTGACCGGAGCCGTCAATGTCCTCATGGACCTCAGTGGCGCGAAGGATATGGAGCGCAGTTCCCGCTATCTCGCCGCGATCGTCGAATCTTCCGACGATGCCATCGTCGCGAAGAACCTGGACGGGATCATCACCAGCTGGAACCGCGGCGCGCAGCGGCTTTTTGGCTATGCGGCCGAAGAAGTTATCGGCGAGTCGATCACCATTCTCATACCGCCAGAACGCCTGAGCGAGGAGCCCGGCATCCTCGAACGCATTCGCAGAGGCGAACTGGTCGACCACTTCGAGACCAAGCGCCGGCGCAAGGACGGGACCCTGGTGGACATTTCGCTTACCGTTTCCCCCGTCAGGGATGCCACCGGCCGCATCATCGGCGCTTCCAAGATCGCCCGCGACATCACCGAGACGAAAAGCGCAGCAGAGGCACTGGCTGCCCGCTTTCGTGAGCAGGCCGCGTTGTATCGTCTGACCGAAAGGGTGCAGCGTACCAAACGGATAGAAGAGGTCTACGAGGCGACACTGGATGCCATTCAGGGCGCGTTGAATTGCGACCGCGCCTCAATTTTGCTCTTCGATGAGGCAGGGACCATGCGGTTCGTCGCCGCGCGCGGCCTTTCGGAGCATTATCAGCGCGCTGTCGACGGACACTCCCCTTGGATTACGGGAGCGAACGAACCCGAGCCGATCTTCGTCGAGAATGTCGACGACGCGGAATTCTCGCGAGAGCTGAAGGAGAGCATAGTCGGCGAAGGCATCGCCGCGCTCGGCTTCTTCCCGCTCGTCACGGAAGGCAGGCTGATCGGGAAATTCATGACCTACTACGACCAGCCACACCGGTTTGCGGATTCCGAGATCGGCATGGCGCTCACCATCGCGCGACAACTCGGATTCAGCATCCAGCGCATGAGAGCCGAATATGCACGGCGCCAGGCCGAGGAGCAGCTGCGCCGCAACGAGGCGAACGAAAGGGCGCGCGCGGCCGAGTTGGCGGCGATCATGGAGGCCGTGCCGGCGTTGATCTGGATTGCACGCACGCCCGATTGCCGCGTCATCAGCGGCAATAACAGCTCCTACGAGATTCTGCGGCTGCCGCACGACAGCAATCTGTCGATGTCGGCGCCTCCCGGCGAGCACCCCACCAACTTCCGCGTTTTCTCTGAAGGGCGCGCATTGTCGCCGGAGGAGTTGCCCGTACAAAGGGCGGCTCGCGGCGAAGAGGTTCAGAATTTCGAGGAGGAGGTGCGCTTCGACGACGGAAGCTCCCGTCATATCTTCGGCAACGCGACTCCGCTGCGCGACGTCACAGGCGAAGTGGTCGGAGCTGTCGCTGCCGCTGTCGACATCACCGGGCGCAAGCAGGCGGAGGAGGCGCTCCAGGAAAGCGAACGGCGCCTGCAGCTCGCACTGGATGCCGGGCATATGGGCGCCTGGGAGTGGAACCTCGAAACGGGTGAGGTGATCTGGTCGCCGGGGTTGGAGGCGCTTCACCGTATTGAGCCCGGATCGTTCGGAGGAACGCTGGCCGACTTCAAGCGCGACATACACCCGGACGATCTTCCCTTGATCGAGCGCGAGATGGCCAGGGCGATCGAGACAGACGGAGACTACCACGTCGTCTACCGTGCTCAGCTTCCCGACGGGACAATCCGGTGGATGGAGGCTTTCGGACAGCTTTCGCCGCGCAACGGCCCCAAAAGGCGTTTGACCGGCGTCTGCATGGACATCACGGAGCGCAGGGAGGCCGAAGCGCAGCGCAATCTCCTCGTCGCCGAGCTCAGCCACCGCGTGAAGAACACGCTGGCGATCGTCGGGTCGATCGCACGGCAAACATTCTCGACCAATCCGGACGCCAAAGCGGCACACCGTTCCTTCGATGCACGCATAAGGGCCCTCGCGCAAACCCATACGCGCCTGGCGGAGGCGAGTTGGTCGGGCGTCTCCCTGAAAACCGTGCTGTTCGACGAATTGTCGCCGTATCACGACGACAGCAGGACGAATGTGACCCTTGCGGGCCCGCCGGCGATGCTGCCGCCCAAGCATGCGCTGACACTCGGCATGGCGGCGCACGAGCTTGCAACCAATGCCGCGAAACATGGGGCACTCTCCGTCAGGAGCGGAAGAGTCGATATCGAGTGGATGATCGACGTGGCAAGTGAGCGGCTGCGGATCTGCTGGAGCGAGACGGGCGGACCGGCCGTTGTCGCGCCGAAGCATAATGGCTTCGGCCGTCTGCTGCTCGAGCGGGTTCTCGCCTCGGATCTTGGCGGTGAAGTGCATCTCGAGTTCGCGCCGCAAGGGCTGGTATGCACGATCGATGTTCCCTATCCGCGCGGAGCCCCCGGATGAACCACGGAGACCAATGTCGGGTGCTCGTCGTGGAGGACGAGTTTCTTGTCGCACTGCAGATTGAAGCTGATCTCGTCGCTGCCGGCTACTCGGTGATCGGCCCATTCACGAGCCTCGCCCAGTCGATCTCCGCCGCCCGCGCGCATCCGTTCGATATCGCTACTCTCGATCTCAATCTGCGCGGCGAGTTCGCCTATCCGCTCGTCGACGAACTCATGGAGCGCGAGGTGCCGGTGCTTCTGTTGACCGGTTATACGGCGCTTGACTTGCCTGAACGATTTCGTGCCCTGCCCCGCCTGGCAAAACCCTTCGACGGCACGCAACTCATCCAGAAGATCGAAGGCCTCCACCCGTTTAATGGCAGCCCGGCCGGCGTGTGAGCCGGCCGGTGCTAGATTACAAATGGGTCGCGGTGCTGAGCGGTTGCGGCAGAAGGTGGCGGAACGGCGCACCCTTTTTTCTACTGCCGCCGATCTCACATTTCTGTGGGCAGGAAATGGGAAAGCGGCACCTGTAGTGCGCCGGCGACGCGCTTGAGCTTCGCTGGACTGAAGTCCGTGCCATTCTCGATATCGTTGATTTCGACGACGGCGAGGCCGCAGGTGACCGCGAGATCCTCGATGCTGTAGCCGACCGCTTCACGCGCGGCCTTGACGCGAGCGGCGATGTCGCCGTTGGGCATCGGAGCGGCTTCCTTGTCGCCAATGTTGGAGGGTGAAATAGACATAAATGTCTCCTTCTCTTGGCATGAAAATTCTTACGAATTTTGCTGTTGAGTACGGGTCGACACGCGTCACTGCATGCCCCCTGAACCGCGATTCAAGGGAAAAAGCATGCAGCAGATGAAAGTGCTGCAGCGACCTTTGTGCGCGTGAGACGCGCGGTGCTGCAGGACGGCGGTAACGTTTTATGTCATCGTTGTAACATGGACAAGCCGAAATCGCTCTTGTGCACCGGAAGCGGCAGTCGGCTACTGGAATGTCGGTTTCGGCACCGTGGGTTGCGATGTCTCGATTCGGCGATCAGGCCGAGAATCGTGCCCGGCAACTGCGAGCGAGGCGCGGATGAGGGCGGCGATAACGGTTGGGGCCGGCAGATCACAAAAGTTTACTGGAAAGGCTGCCGGGCCGGTCAGGCGCTTCCCATGCGACATATGGAAAAGAAATCTCGAATACATTCAAAGGGTCGCAGGTCGCGGCTGCATACTCGCCGATGCCGTTCCGCAAGGCCGGTGGGGTCTGACTTCCTTGGAACGGACCAAAATCCGGTTTTCAGGCGGCGCCGTTATCCATACATTGAACGGTATGGGGATTTCTAATTTAGCTGCATCACAGTTTTTTAACGGCAAATTTGCTTCGTACCGACTGCTGCTCGGCACTGAATCTCCACTTGGCGGATCGCCGCCGCCGAGCATGAAACCGGGCGCTGCCTTACGGCACTCGCCCCGGCCGGCAGATTGTTCAAGCCACAGAGGCGACCGCAAACACAACGTCCCGGATCTTTCCGTTCGCGCTTCGCGTGGGCCCAATGGCCGCGCGTACCGACCGTCGGATTAGATTGGGATGCCGTGTGCGCCGAGGGGAAGGAATTGGAGATGAAGAACCAAACCGGCAATGAGACTCGGGCCCGAACGCCCGCCACCCCATCGGAAGGCAGCAGTATCTGGCAGCAGTTCGAGATGATGCGGCACGCTTTCGTCGCCTCGCCGGTTTTGAAGCCTATCCTATGGCTGGCGGCCGGCAGCTTCACCATAATCATCGTCACCGCCATCGGGCAGTTCGTTCTCAACCGCTGGTACCGGCCCTTCTTCGACGCGATCGAACGTCGCGATCTCAACAGTTTCTTCTATCAGCTCATGCTGTTCGTCCTCCTCGCCGGCGTCCTGCTGGTGTTCAACGTCGCTCAGCAGTGGCTCAATCAGATGGTGCGCCTGAAGCTGCGCGAAGGGTTGACATTGGACTTGATCGGCGAATGGATGCGGCCGCGGCGTGCCTTCCGGCTGGCCAATGCCGGCACGATCGGCGTGAACCCGGATCAGCGCATGCAGGAAGATGCCGGCCACCTTGCCGATCTCACGACCAGCCTCGGATTCGGGCTTTTGCAATCGTCGATCCTGCTCATTTCGTTCGTTGGCGTCCTGTGGTCCCTTTCAGCGGGCTTTGCCTTCCAGATCGGCGAACGGTCGCTGGAAATTCCCGGCTACATGGTGTGGGCTGCAATCCTCTACGCCGGCTCCGCGTCGTGGCTGAGTTGGCTCGTCGGCCGCCGGCTGATCGTTCTGAACGGCGAGCGCTACGCCCGCGAAGCCGATCTTCGCTTCTCGATGATGCACGCCAACGAGCATATCGACGGCATCTCGCTTGCGGGCGGCGAGGCTGGGGAGCGACGGCGCCTGCAACTCGACCTCTCCTCCGTGCTCGACGCCACGCGCAAGATATTCCGAGCCGAGATCAATCTTGCCTGGGTTCAGGACGGCTACGGCTGGGTCACGGTCGTCGCACCTATTCTCGTTGCAGCGCCAGTTTATTTCGCGGGAAACATTAGCTTCGGCGGCCTTATGATGGCGGTGGGGGCGTTCAACCAGGTGCACTCGTCGTTGAAATGGTTCGTCGCCAATGTCAGCGCCATCACGGATTGGCGCGCAACGCTGCTGCGCGTTGCCGCCTTTCGCCGGGCGCTGATCACGGCAGACACGCTGCACGGCGATGAAAAGCGTATCGAATTCGTCGAGAACGAGAGTGCCACCATGACGTTCGAGAACCTTGAGGTGGTCTCCCGCTCGGGTCGAACCAGGCTGGCGGAGTCTCGTATCGAGATCTCCCCCGGCCAGCGGGTCAACATCATCGGCGATCCGCGTGCCGGGAAGACGCTGGTCTTCCGGGCGCTCGCCGGGCTCTGGCCCTGGGGAAACGGCCGCGTGGGAATGCCGGCCGGCGAAGCCGTGGCCTTCATTCCTCGCGCGCCTTATTTCCCCCGCGGCCGCCTGCGCGACGCCCTTGCCTATCCGCACGCCGACAGTTTCCCCGACAAGGTGCTCGTGACTGCGCTTTCGAAGGTCGGGCTCGACCATCTCGCGACGTCGCTCGATCGCGAGGCCCGTTGGGAACGCGAACTCGGTGACGACGAGCAGCGCCTCCTGGCCTTTGCCCGGCTCCTCGTGCAGAAACCCCGTTGGGTGGTCATCGACGAAGCGCTGGAGACCATGGACGCCGATGCCCTGAAACGGGCCCTTTCGATCTTCGAGGCCGACCTGCGGGAGACCGCGGTGATCAAGATCGGCCGAACGCCGCGAAACGGAGTGCAGTTCTCCCGCGTGATCCATCTCGTCAAGGACGCCGAAGCTCCGGCCCTGAAGCCGGTTCGCCTCGGCGGAGGTGTTTCGGGCCTGGAGGTGGCCGCACGCGGTGCGCCTTGAGTTCGGATCGAAGTGCTGCGGCCTGATAAGACGCGCGACTGCTGCTTCAAACGCCGCGCCTGTTGCCCCAGATGAGGACATGCAGTTGCGGCAGGACCCGCGCCTCGAACCACCTGTCGGCAACAACCCTATCGACCAACCAGCGCATCCGCTCCATCACGCCGTCGATATCGATCGGCGCGTCCGCCTCCTCCGCGGGCGGCGGAGTATGGTTGCCGGGCTGCAGATAGACGGGAAGATGCGGATGGCGCGCGGCAGCTGTCATTGCATAGGCATAGTCCGCTTCATCGAAGACCACGAATTTCAATACCGTCTGCGGCTTGTTTCCAGCACTGCGGAGACAGTCGTCCAAGGCTTCCCAGCCGGTCTCCATCCCGCTCGAGGGCGGCTTAGGACTGAGCACCAGCACGTCGAGAGCGGCGAACCAGTCGCGAGCGACCGAACCTTGCGTTTCCAGGGCGAATCGATAGCCTTTTTCGTGCCCGCGGCCGATCAGATCGCCGAGCGGCTGTATTGCCGGGTTGCCGCCCGATAGCGAAACCATCACAGCTTCACCGCCCGAAAGCCGAACGATTTCCTGCCAAACCTCCTCGGTCGACATCGTTTGCCATTCATGCCGGTAGTTGCTGTCGACGGCATGGAGGCTGTCGCACCAAGAACAGCGGTAATCGCAGCCGCCGCTCCTGACGAATACCGTCGGCAGGCCGATCAGCACCCCCTCCCCCTGGATCGTCGGTCCGAATATCTCGCTGACGCGGATTTCGTTCGGTCGGGTGTGGATCATGGCCGATATTCCGCCCAGGTCTTCGCTGTCTCGCTGACGCGAACGGCTGTCGTCTCGGGCAGCCGAGCCTGGCACCATTCGTAGAAATGCTTCGCCAGGCATTCCGCCGTCACCCGATCGTGCCCGAGCACGTCGTTCAGATGGCGGTGGTCGAAGCACTCGTCGATATATTGCTTCAGTGGCGCGAGTTCGTGGTAGTCGCGCACGAATCCATGCTCGTTCAGCGTTTCGCCGGAAAGCTCGACCTCGACGATGTAATTGTGCCCATGCAGCCGCGCGCATTGATGCTCGGCCGGCAGGCTCTTCAGCTGGTGCGAGGCGGAGAAATGGAATTCCTTGGTGATGCGGAACATCATTTCACCTCTTCGGCAACGAAGGAGCCGGTCGCCGCGACCCAGAAGTCCGGATCGTCATATTCCGTCGGATCAGGGACGCCCGCGAGGTGAAAGGCTTCACGCCGTTCGACGCAGGTGCCGCAGCGCCCGCAATGGCGGGCACCGCCCTTATAGCAGGACCAGGTCTCGGCAAAGGGCGTATCGTGCCTTGCTCCGTCCGCGACGATGTCCGCCTTCGAGACGTTCACAAAGGGCGCATAGAGCGCGACATCCGCATAGCCAGCGAGCGCGTGGTCCTGCATTGCCTGGAAAGCATCGATGAAGCCCGGCCGGCAATCGGGATAGATGAAGTGGTCGCCCCCGTGCACGGCGGTCGCGACGGCATCCGCCTTGCGGGCTGCAGCGACCCCGAAGGCGATGGCAAGCATGATGGCGTTGCGGTTCGGCACCACCGTCGCCTTCATCGTCTCTTCGGCATAGTGTCCGTCCGGGACGTCCACCTCGTCGGTGAGCGCCGATCCGGTGAGGTGGCGGCCGATCTCGCGGATGTCGATGATCTGGTGCGGGACGCCCAGGCGCCTGGCGCAGGCGGCGGCGAAATCCAGTTCCTTACGGTGCCGTTGGCCGTAATCGAACGACAGGAGGCCGGAAAGCTCCTGTTCAGCCGCGACCTTGTGCGCAAGCGAAACGGAATCCAATCCGCCGGAGCAGATTACAATTGTCTTCATGACAGGTGTCCTTGTTTTGACCGGGTAGGCTGCGACCGGAGTTCTATTGCGCGCCTTTTAGGCCAAAGAGGACGGCTTGTGAATGGCCGACCGGTCGATCGCTGCATCTTAGCAGTCGACCGGCCCTCGGCCGGGCTCGCGACCTCATCCCTCGCTGAGGATGAGACCCTTCGTCAGTTCCAGCGCCTGTCTTTCGAAGAGACTGCGATAGATGCCGCCCTTGACGCGGATGAGCGCGCCGTGGTCGCCTTCTTCCGCAATGCGGCCGCGATCGAAGACCAGAAGGCGGTCCAGCGCACGTACGGTGGAAAGCCGGTGTGCGACCACGAGCGTGGTGCGCCCCGTCATCAGCCGCTCCATCGCCTGCTGGATCAGCACCTCGGACTCCGAATCGAGGCTCGACGTCGCCTCGTCCAGGATGAGGATGGGTGCATCCGCCAGAAAGGCGCGGGCAATCGCCACCCGCTGGCGCTCGCCGCCCGAGAGCTTCACGCCACGTTCGCCGACCAGCGTCCCATAGCCCTTCGGCAACGCGGCGATGAAGTCATGCGCGCTCGCAAGCCTTGCCGCCTCCTCAATGTCGCGTTGCGTCGCCCCCGGCCGTGCATAGGCGATATTCTCGGCAAGCGAGCGGTGAAACAGTATCGGCTCCTGCTGCACGATGGCGATCTGCTGGCGCAGCGACGCCTGGGTGAAGTCGGCGATATTCTGCCCGTCAATGCGGATCTCACCGGCATTCAAATCATGGAGACGCTGTATCAGCTTGATGAACGTCGTCTTGCCCGAACCGGAGTGCCCGACGAGACCGACACGCTCGCCGGCCGCGATGTTGACCGAGAAGCCCTCGTAGAGAGGCGCGCGATGGGCTCCATAGTGGAACGTCACATCGCGGAACTCGATCTCGCCCTCGGTGATGCGGATGGGCTTTGCGCCTGGCCGGTCCTCGACGCCGAGCGGCTGGGCGTGAATGGCGACGAGCTCCTCCATGTCGTTGATCGACCGCTGCAGGTTGCGGATATGCATCCCCACCTCCCGCAGATAGCCCTGCAGGATGAAGAACGAGGTGAGCACGAAGGTTATGTCGCCTGCGGTCGCCTGCCCTCTCGCCCACAGCAGGAGGGCAAAGCCGATCACGGCCGCGCGCAGGACGAGCAGCATTGCGCCCTGCGCGGTACCGTTGAGCGTGCCGCGCGACCAGGTGCGCCGCGTCCGGTTCTCCCATTTGCGGAGGACCTTGGCGAGACGCGCGTCCTCGCGCCCTTCCGCACCGAAGGCCTTGACGACGGTATTGCAGCTGACCGCATCGGCGAGCGCCCCGCCAAGCCTCGTGTCCCAGCTGTTGGCAAGGCTCGCCATCGGCGCCACATAGCCGAGCGACAGGGAAACGGTGACGGCGATGAAGGCGATCGAGCCGAGCCCGATGATCACCCCCATCATCGGCCAGTACCAGGCCATCAGCGCCGTGGAGCCGACCAGCATGACGATAGAAGGGAAGAGCGCGACGAGGAGCGTATCGTTCAAGAGATCGAGTGCCCACATGCCGCGCGTCACCTTGCGGACCGTCGAACCGGCGAAGCTGTTGGCGTGCCAGTCACTGGAGAACCGCTGGATGTGATGAAAGGCGGCCGCGGCGATATCCGACATCATCTTCAGCGTGAGGCTGACGATACCCATGAAGGTCACATGCCTGAGGATGATGGCACCGAACGACAGGGCCATCAGCATCATGAAGGCCGCCATCGCCGCATTCCAGGCGACGTCGTCGCTCGCCGCACCTGAAATCACCGCGTCGACCAGCCGGCCGGAGTAGAGCGGCGTAAGCACATCGGCGAGCGTCGAAAGCAGCACAGTTAGAAGAAGAGCCGCGAGCCGCACCGGCTGCTTCTTCCAATGGTCCCAGGAGAATCGAAAAACGCTACGGAAGGCGCGGTTGCGCGCCGTGAAACGAGTAAATGCCATAGGTGTTGCCCGGTGACGAGCGCACCGGCCTCAATATTGCGAAAGCATGAAAATGCCGTTGGGGAAAGGGTCAGAACGGCATCAGCGGATCGCCGGCTTCTAAGAAGAAGCGGTGGGGCGATGACAATTCCTGCCTGCTGCGAAGAAGCGAGAACGCTTGCGTCACAGGGTCAGGATCGTGGATCCGCCCCGTAGGGAGAAGAAAATGCCTGCATCGTAACCTCCCTGATCTGATTGCCGAAGGACCGCTTATAGTTGAGGTCCTCGCGGACGCCAAGCGCCAATATTGTATTTTCCCGCAAGCAGAGCCGGCGTGCTGCAAGTTTGCAACAGTTTCCCGATCACGCCGCTTACTGCGCAGATGGCATGCAACATCCGGGATTGAACGTCGGTGCAGTCCGCGCTTCCGCGCCGCGAAGCTGTTGAAAATGCCGCGATTTTGCAGAACTTTCATATTCTGTTGGAAATTTCGCCGTTATTCATTGCCAAGCCTGCCCCGTCGAATTTCAGAAATCATCCCCAGAGGTTGCCCGTGCAGAACAACAACATTCTCGTGGTCGGCGGCGCCGGCTATATCGGCTCGCATACCTGCCTTCAGCTTGCGGCAAAGGGTTACCAACCCGTCGTTTACGACAACCTCTCCAACGGCCACGAGGAATTCGTCAAGTGGGGCGTTCTCGAAAAGGGCGATATCCGTGACAGGCAGCGTCTTGACGAGGTTCTTGCGCGGCACAAGCCGCGGGCGATCCTGCACTTCGCGGCGATGATCGAGGTGGGCGAGTCGGTCAAGGACCCGGCCGCCTTCTATGACAACAACGTCATCGGCACGCTGACCCTCTTGTCTGCGGCGCTTGCCGCGGGCATCGACGCCTTCGTCTTCTCATCGACGTGCGCGACCTACGGACTGCCCGACAGCGTACCGATGGATGAGAGCCATAAGCAGGCCCCGATCAATCCCTATGGCCGCACCAAGTGGATCTGCGAGCAGGCGCTGAAGGACTACGGTCTCTACAAGGGCCTGCGCTCGGTAATCCTGCGCTACTTCAATGCCGCGGGTGCCGACTTCGAGGGCCGCATCGGCGAATGGCATGAGCCGGAAACCCATGCGATCCCGCTCGCGATCGATGCGGCACTTGGGCGGCGCGAAGGCTTCAAGGTCTTCGGGACAGACTACGACACGCGCGACGGAACGTGCGTGCGGGACTATATCCACGTCCTCGATCTGGCGGATGCCCATGTGCGCGCGGTCGACTATCTCCTCGAGGGCGGCGAGAGCGTTGCGCTCAATCTCGGGACCGGCACCGGTACCACGGTGAAGGAGTTGCTGGACGCGATCGAGAAAGTGGCCAAGCGACCGTTCAACATCGGCTACGCCGAGCGGCGCGAAGGCGACTCGACCACGCTTGTCGCCAACAATGACAAGGCGCGTCAGGTTCTAGGCTGGGAGCCGCAATACGATCTCGCAGCGATTACCGAATCGGCATGGAACTGGCACTCGCGCAGAAATCAGGGCGGCTGACTTTCGCGACCAGCGACCGTGGCTGTCGGAACGATGGGTTGCCCGGTCTTCTTTCCAAACCGTTCAGCCTTTTCCCCAAGGCGATCTATTCGGCCGCTCGGCCTGCCAGGCCTGCCGTGACTCGCCGGGCGCGGCCGCGCCGCAGCAGCGGGCGCTCGAGCATCATGTAAGCGGCGATGCCTATGAGCGTTCCCGAAAGAACCGCTGCGAACATCGTTGCGGGCGCGCCGAGACCGATCGCAAGTCCTGCCTTCGCCACGACCGAAATCGCAAAAGTGTGCCAGAGATAAATCGAATAGGAGGCGTCGCCGAGTAGCCCCGGCAGCGACAGCGCCCGCACGCAGCCGTTCGCCTCCAGAGAGAGCACGCCGATGACAAGCAGCACCGCCAGCGTCCCGGTCGTCAGTTCGTCGAATGGGAGACCGAGCACACCGATGAGAGCGAAGCCGCCGAGCGAGCAGGCGAACAGCGCGGAACCGACAGCGAGTGGCGGTACCCTGCCCTTCAACCAGAACTCGCCGATGATCATGCCGGCGACGAATTCCAGAATGACCGGCCGCGTATAGGTCAGCATCACCGCATCGTCGAAGGCGACCACGCGGCCGGCGATCACCAACGCTAGGAACAGCCCCGAGACGACGGGGAGCCGCCAGTTGCGCGGCATGAACAGCGAGCCGGCGAAGACCGCGTAGAAGAGCATCTCGAAATTGAGCGTCCAGCCCTGCACGAGCACAGGCCAAATCTCTCCACTGCTCGGCGAGCGCGCGGGCACGAAGAACAGCGACGCCAGAACATGTTCCAGTGTCAGCACCAGATTGGGGAACAGACCCGCCAGTGCCCCCGCGACCATCACGCCGGTCGCGAGCCAATAGACCGGCACGATGCGGCGGGCACGATCGGCGATGAATTCGACGGGTGTCACGGACCTGCGATCGCTGATGACCCACATGATGAAGCCGCTGATGACGAAGAAGACATCGACGCCGGCGGCTCCGATCGTGAAATGATGGCCGGTCTTTTCCGCCGCGTGGAAGAGCACGACGGCGATTGCCGCCGCCGCGCGAAGATATTGAATGCCGTGGATCGTCTTCAACGGCTGTCTCCCGGCCGCGGTATCATCGGGCCGAAAGTTCGCCCGTAGGGCGCCGGATCGAGTCCTGCCGGCCAGAGCAGCGTCGCTGCCCGCCGGCGGCGCGGGATCGTCAGTTTGCCTGCCGTGAAGTACAAGAGGAAGGACCCGACGTGGTAGGGGGTGAGAATATCGATTTCGACGAAGGCACGCACGAAGAGCAGCGCGCCGACACCGAAGAGTACCATCGACTCCGGATCGCGATCCTCCGAAAGCAGGCGCTTCAACTGTCCGAAGAACGCTGTGACCAGCACCATGGTAAGCAGGATCAGGCCGATCAAGCCCGTCTCGACGACCGCTTCGATGAAGGTGTTGTGGAAATGGAAGCCGGCGCGCGAACCGATATAGAACTCCTCCCATAGCCGCTCGGCCTCGGAGAAACCCTGCACCCAATAGGCCTGATAGCCGACGCCGACGAGTGGCGACACCTTCGCCGCCTCGATGCCCTGCTGCCAGAGATAGGTGCGCCCGGTGAGCGTCGAATCCTTGCCGAAGGCGCCGAGGATCAGATCGACGCCACCGGCATAGATCATCGCGACGGCGGCAACGCCGCCGAACACCGATGCGGCAATGAAGAGGAGCTTCCTGCTCGCGGGACGCAAGGCCGTGATCGCCCGCATCCCGAGGCAAAGACCGATGACGGCCGCAGTCGTCAACACGGAGGTCGCCGATTGCGACGTCAGCAGGCAATAGGCGGCAAGCAATCCGGCACCTCCTGCCGCGCCCATCCACAGCCCCTTCTCCCCGAGCACAAACACGGCCGCGAAGGCGAAATAGATGCCGAGCGAGGCGTAGAAGCCCAACTGGTTCTTCGACGCGAATGCTCCAACGAAGCTGTAGGTGCCGTCCAGCGGATCGTAATGATAGGTACCGAAGAGCAGCGAATAGAGGAGCACGATTGCGGCGCCCGCAATCATGCCGCGCGTCAGCGTGCGGATGTCGATCGTGCGCATTGCGATGAGCGCACAGACGACATGGCTCAGATACTGTATTCCGGTGCGCAGCGACAAGGACGGGGCCGCCGACCAGAAGATCGTAATGCAGGCGAAGATGGTGAAGGCGAATATCCATAGATAGCTGGCGTAGTTGCCGAGAACCTTGCGGTAGTCCACGAGGACGAGCGGCAGCCACAGGCCATAATAGGCGAGGATAGAAACCTGTCCGAAGCGCGCCGAATAGGCGAAGACGAAGAGCGACAAGGCCAAGGCGAAGATGCCGTAGACTTCATTCGCTCCAGGTCTGACAAGGCTCGCCTTGGATATCCTCATGCCTGCCTCACCGCATCGCCAGTGCAGTGTTCACCTTGATGACATCGCCGGGCAGCACGGGTGTGTTCTCGTCGGCGGCGATCTCGGTCGGCTTGCCGTCCTTGTCGCGAATGATCGAATAGGTAATCTCGGCGGCCTGCTCTTCGAGCTGGGCCGCATCCGCCGACTGCAGCAGCGCCTCGGTCATGAGATCCCGACTGGTGCCGAGCTTCAACGTCAGCGTGTCCAGCTCGGCTTCGGTGTTCTGCAGTTCCTGAGCAAGCTGAGCATCCCAGTCGTTGCGGAGGTTCGTTTCGTCCTGCGCCGCCTTGCTTGCATCCTGCTTTGCCTTGAGGGATGCGGTGTCGATGTCCAGCAGCGACGCCTGAACGTCCGCGACCCGCTGCTCGAGGGACAGTTTGCGCTGGCTCAGCGCCAGCCCTTTTTCGGCAAGGCTGTCGACCTTGTCGCGATCCTCCGTGGCGAGCTCGAGCTGGCGGGCCTGCGTTTCGGCTTTCTTTGCGAGTGCTTCAATCTCGCTCTGGAGAAGAGATCTCAGATCGGCGAGCGCATCGAGCTGACGCTTCTGGCGCTTGTCACGCGATTCCATAAGTGCAGTCTCGCTGGCGAGCAGCTTTTCGGCGTCCGGGACGTTCTTGAGCTCCTCGGGCATGGGGATTGTGTCGCGCTTGCCGATTTCGGCAAGCAGTCGCGCGCGGCGAATGAGCAGACGGCTGCGTTCCGCAACCTGCACCGCGGATTCCCCGCTGGCATTGATGTAGTCGCGCGCGAATCGCTGGCCGTTATCCGCCCGCCGAAGCCCTCCCCCGAGACTGACGGCCTTCAATACCGTCAAATTGGGAGCATAGGGGTATTCTCCGGGCGTCTGCACCTCGCCGGAGAGATAGACCGGACGATATTGCGCCATCTCCACCGACGCGGAGGGGCGATCCCTGAGACCGAAAAGCTTCTGCATCTTGACGCCGATCTCTTCGGCGACCTCCGACGTGGTCTTGCCGGAGGCAGGCAAATCGCCGACGAAGGGCAGGGAAAGACTGCCGGATGGACCCACCGTATAGTCGCCGCTGACGGCCGACCAGTCGCGAACCGCCCCTTCGGCGGTTTGCCACTCGGCCACGCGAACTCGGAGCTTGTCCATGACGCCGAGCCGGTACTCATCGGCCCGCGCCAGCGACGCCCCTGAGGCTGCGAGTGCAGCAAGGAGCGCCAGGCGGGTAAAACAGGAAACCATACGGGAACCAGCGGATTTCCCTGATCGTCTATTCGATTGCATTTTTGGATATTTCCGTTGCTCGACGTTGCCCGTTCCGGACGGCGCCAAGATTTCAGTAGCTGCCGCGGGAGAGGCAAACGGCAGGGATCGTCTTGAAAACAATGACAAGGTCGGCGAAAAGCGACCAGTTCTGGACATATTGCGTGTCGAAAGCGACGCGCGTGGCGTAGGAGACGTCGTTGCGGCCGCTGATCTGCCAGAGCCCCGTCAGGCCGGGACGCGATCGCAGATAAAAGACGGCTGCCGAATCATAGAGTTCGAGTTCGTCTTCGACCACCGGACGGGGGCCGACGACGCTCATTTCACCGCGAATGATGTTGAGGAGCTGCGGCAACTCGTCGAGGCTGAGCTTACGCAGGACTGCCCCGACAACGGTCACGCGCGGATCGTTCTGAAGCTTGCGGGTCGCACGCCATTCTTCATAGGCGTCGGGGTTGATCCTGAAAAACTCTTCGAGGACCTCGTCGCCCTTTTCCATCATCGTACGGAATTTCAGGCACTTGAAGGATTGGCCATTGTGACCGATTCGGCGATGCCCATAAAAGACACTGCCGCCGTCCGAGAACTTGACGAGGGCCATGATGAGCAAAAAGAGCGGGCTGAAGAGAAGGAGGGCCACGGAGGCGGCAAGAACGTCGAAACTGCGTTTTGCCATACCTCCGATCGGTCGGACTGCCCCGGTTTCTTCGGGGATAAAAAACGGCGAACTGGCCGAGCGCGTCGCGGACTTCATAGAGGTGACTCCATTTACGTTGGCGATTGTCGGTCCCGTGGGACGCGGGCTCATCTAACGTGAGTGTATGGTCAGAATTTGTTTTTTGAAGGCGGAATGATGGCAGCTCTGCGCCGCCCGTCTCGCCAACGGTTCAAGGTGGCGAAAGTCGCGAAATATTACGAAGAGTTAATTTCGGAGAGCGCAAATCAGGGGTTAGGATAGTTCTCCGGTACATCGCAAACCGGAAACATCGTCGCGGGCTAGTTATTTCGGATTATAAAGTATTGGTAATAGACGCATCATTCTGCACTGACGGACAGCGGACCCGCTGGTGCACGAAATTGACGCGCGGCAACTTTCCCTCACTTTTTTTGCATCGCAACATTTTATTGCGGCGCACAGTTGCTGAGGCTACCCGCTCAAACACGTGTAACAAAAGTTGATCGGGAAAAAAGGCCGGCCACACGCCCCAAGAGGCAGAACCCAAGGCAGCTTTCCGAAAGGCCGGGCAATTTTAGGGGAACTACGGCCGCGTTCCGCGCGCATCCATCTCACGCGGCAAACTGCCCCGGAGATGGGGAACTTATCCGCGATCACACCCGTTTGAATTGTGCGAAATGGAGCCAATGCTTAAAGGCGGCGGAAAGATTTCCGATGTATGCTCGACTGCAACAAAGTAGCGTTTCCCGGTTGAAGAGAAAAGCGGGCGCTAATATAGTGGCCAGGCAGGAGGAGAGGGCAACAACTCTTATGAGGTTCCCAATCGCAGACCCGAAGGTAGGTTAGCGCCATGTTCGCACCGCGTGTTTTTCTGAGCATGATCGGCGCTTTGGCGGCTTTTGCCGTTGCAACTTATTACCTCAATGGATCGCTCGCCTCGACGGCGATCCAGACCCTGATCTGCGCGGTCCTCATTCAGGTCGGCTACTTCATCGCCGTCCTGTTCCTCGTATGGAAAGAGGCGCGCGAGCGCCGTAGGCTTTCTTCACAGAAGCAGTTCGTGACGGCCGAGGCCGCCAACGATGAGAAGCAGCCGGGGAAGGTCTCGCTGCGCAGACTGAACCGGCCTCATCATCTCAATTCCTGAGCGGCTGGCGCCGCTCTCCTTCGCACTTGCAAAAAAATTTTTCGCCTGACGCGTTTGCGACATGATCGCACGGCATGGTTCCGGCAACTTCGCGCCCTTGAGGCGCGACAGCCGATAACTCGCTGGAGGCCTCACATGACCGCAGCCGCGCCGACGGACGTCTGCATCATCATTGCCGCGAAGAATGCCGCCGACACCATAGCGCGCGCGATCGCTTCGGCGCTTGCCGAACCGGAGACGGCAGAAGTCGTCGTCATCGATGACGGCTCGACCGATGACAGCGCTTCGGTGGCACGCGCTGCGGATGACGGAACGGGGCGGCTGAAAGTCGTTCGCTTCGAAGAAAACCGCGGCCCCGCGGCCGCACGCAATCATGCGATCGCGATTTCACATTCTCCGCTTATCGGCGTGCTCGACGCGGATGATTTCTTCTTTCCGGGACGCCTGGGCCAATTGCTTTCGCAGGACGGCTGGGACTTCATCGCCGACAACATCGCCTTCATCGATGCCGCGCAGGCGGCAAACGCGCATGGCAGCATCGACCGATTCGCCCCTAGCCCCCGGCTCATCGATCTCGTCGGCTTCGTCGAAGGAAACATCTCGCGGCGCGGCGTGCGGCGCGGCGAAATCGGCTTTCTGAAGCCGCTGATGCGGCGCACCTTCCTCGACCAGCGTGACCTGCGCTACAACGAGACGCTGCGCCTCGGTGAAGATTACGATCTATACGCTCGCGCGCTCGCCAATGGCGCACGCTTCAAGATCATCCGTAGCTGCGGCTATGCCGCCATCGTCCGCGGCAACTCGCTGAGCGGCAGTCACCGGACGACCGACCTCAAGCGTCTCTACGAGGCCGATCGTGCAATTCTCGCAGGGAGCCGACTGAGCAGCGACGCCGAAGCGGCGGTCCGCCGGCACGAGCGCCACATTCGCGACCGCTACGAACTACGGCATTTTCTCGATCTCAAGAACCAGCAGGGCTTCGGGCATGCAATCGGATACGCCCTGACCCACCCGGCGGCACTGCCGGCGATCATCGGCGGGATCCTTGCGGACAAGACCGAACGTTTTCGTCCGTCCGGTTCGCCGGCGCCCGTCGCTCTCGGTGGCAAGGGCGACGTGCGCTATCTGCTCGAGACTCTTGCCGTGGATCAGCCTCAAAAATAGTCCCGGCGTATGCCATCGAGCACCGTGCGGAAACGCTCCTTGCGCTCTGCCAGCGCATTGTCCTTGCTCAATAGCGGCGCCGCCCGGCTTGCCTGCCACAGCGCCAGCGTCGCGGGCGCGGCGAGCGCTCGCTTGGCGGCGGCGCGCAATGAAGTCTGGCGTGGTTCACGCTCGGCGACCGCCAGGTCTCCGTCGATCTGTCGGCGGTTCGGGTCTTCCGGCTGCGGTTCCTTCGCCTGGAAATCCATGCCCCAGAAACGGGCCCCCTTGATCATGGCCTCCGCCCGCGTCGACACCGGCACCCGCCGGGGGCGGTAGGTGACGCCGAGGGTCTGGGCCCAGTCGTTCCACTTGAAGCTGTTGATGCTGTGCGACGTGCTGACCGCGGTCCAGGGAACGCGGAACGCGTCGGCCAGGATGGCGCCGTGCATGGATTCGGCGACGATAAGCTCCGACTGGCCGATCTTTCGGATGACGTCCTTGGCCTCGCCACGCGGGTCGATATAGTTGAGCCCGACCGCGTCGCAGATCGCCGGCCACAATCCGGCGATCGCCGATTCCCAGTGTGGTACGAAGCTCCGCTTATATATCTTTCGAAGGCCCTGAAACTCCGGAAGGTCGGCGACCATCACCGCAGGATCGATGATACCGAGCTCGGGAGCCACGCCGACCTTCGCAGCCGTCAGCGGGCCGCGGACCGAGCGGATATCCCACTCCTTAGGGTCGCTCATGTCGGGAAGCGTGCCGTAGCCGAAACCGCTGCCGATGACGAGCTTATGCGTAGCCTCGGGCAGCAGAGCGCGGTTCAAGACCGTTCCGACCCCCACGAGCAGCGTCTCGGGGTGGACCTCGCGAAAACCGGGCAGCAGGAAATCCCAAAGCCACAGGTTGAGGTCGTCACCGAAATTTCCGTGCTGGGATTCCCAATAATACGGCTTCATGACCGTCTCCGTTTGCATTGTGAGGCGACCTGACATGCGCCGCGGCGATTGTCGTCGCTTGATTTCGGGTGTTGTCAGCGCAAGCAGCGCGTGCCCGATCGGGCCGAGGGAGGTTAGCGGGATAGTTTTCCAACCGCCAACTCGGCGGCGCTGCCGATCAATCGCGGGTCTCGCCAGAGCCAGCGGGCAAGAAGATCGAACTGCGGCAGTTTCCTGCGCTTTATCCGGCGTGCCTGGCTCCATAGCGCCTGCCGCCGCGCGGTATGCTTGTAGGATCGGATCGCCTCCATCGCCTTCGGCCGGTTACGATATCGGCCTTCGAGCGTGTCGAGTGCAACCCAGGTATTGAACTGCTGCTTCAGGAACTGAGGCGAGTCGTTATCGATCGAATGAAAGATGTTGAGCCCTTCGCCACGCACCGCGCCCGCTGCATCGCAAAGAACCACGCGCTTGGATGCGAGCACGCAATCGCAGAAGAAGAGCACGTCCTCGGCCGCTAGCTTGAGCGTGGCCTCGAAACGCACCTTTTCGAAGAGCTTGCGCCCGATCACCATGCAGGACATGTGGAGAAAGCTCCAGTTCTTCAGCATGACGTCCTGAAGTTCGGGGAGCTCGACCACGAGGGGACTTTCCGAGAGGCGCGTGACGGTCTCGCTCTTTTCGAGATCCGCGACCCCGAAATGATAGTAGAAAGCGTCGCCGCCCGTGATCGAGGCCCAATAGCAATCGGCGTCGAAACGCGTCATGCTTTGATAGGCGTTCAGGAGATGATCCGGCGTCCAGACGTCGTCGGAATCGAGGAAAGCGACGAAGTCGCTGTCGGCAGGAACATTATCGAGACCGGTATTGCGCGCGCCACCCGGCCCGCCGTTAGGCTGGCGGATGACGGTGATGCGCTCCCTTTCTTCCTGGGCGAGCCCGGCGAGCTCGTCCGCTATCGGATAGGGGGATTCGTCATCGATCACGAGAACGTGGAAATCCTCGAGCGTCTGAGCAAAAACGGATGCCAGCGCGCGCCGGAGAATTCCGGGTTCCTTCTGGTAGTACGGAATGACAACTGTGAGCTTCGCCATCTTTTCGCCCCTGCGGTTTCTCTAAAAAGAGTCTGCGTGGTCTCCTCCCACCGGGTCGCGGCCGTATATCTAGAGTTTGTCCTTTGCATTCCTCCTTCAAAGGACTTTCACGGAATCCTCGCCAATGACCCCAACCGTTAACGCAAAAACCGTAACGCGCAACGTCGGCTGGAGCGTTCTTTCCAAGACAGGGACATTCGGGCTTAAATTTGTCACGGTGCCGATTCTGGCCCGCATTCTGTCTCCCGAGGAATTCGGCGCCGTCGCGGTTGCGCTCACCGTGGTGCAGTTCCTCGCCATGATCGGCGGCGCCGGCCTCACCTCCGCACTCGTCATCCAGCAGGATGAGGAGATGGAAACCGTGCACTCGGTTTTCTGGGCGAACCTCGCCATCGCGCTCGTGATGGCGCTCGGACTGTTCGTTTTTGCCGAGCCCCTGGCCACGCTGCTCGGCGCGCCGGAGGCTGCCTACCTGCTAAGGATCATGAGTCTGCTGATCCCGCTGCAGCTCGGCGGCGACGTTGCCTATTCGCTGCTTGTCCGGAGGATGAATTTCCGCAAGGATGCCGTCTGGAGCATGATCTCCGAATCACTCGGTGCCGTTATTGCCGTTCTTCTGGCGCTGCTCGGTTTCGGCATATGGTCGCTGCTCGCTCAGCTTTTCGTCTCCGCGCTGGTGCGCCTGTCCGGCCTCTATGCCGTTTCCCGTTACGCACCGCGCTTCGTATTCTCGCTGCAACGCGTTCTGGCGCTCAGCCGCTTCAGTTTCGGCATGATGGGCTCCGAGATCGCGAACTTCATCACCTTCCAGTCCCCGATGGTGGTGATATCCCGCTATCTCGGGCTGTCCGACGCAGGCGCCTATTCGGCGGCGAACCGGTTCGCGAGCATCCCGAACCAGGTCGTCCTCTCCGCCGTCATGGGGGTGCTGTTCCCAACCTTCGGCCAGATGATGCATGATCGCGAGCGGCGTTCACAGGCGCTGATGCTCAGCACTCAGGTGACCACCGTCCTGCTGGCGCCGATGATGTTCGGCCTCTGGGCACTTGCCGAGCCGGCGATGCTCGTACTTTTCGGGAGCCAATGGGCCTATGCCTGGCCGGTCCTCGGACTTCTCGCACTATCGAAAGGCATTCTCACCCCCTGCAGCACGTTCATCCCCTATCTCAAGGGGGTCGGCCAGGGAGCCGTCCTGTTCTGGTGGGCGCTGATTCGCGCGGTTGCGACAACAGGCGCGGTCGCCTACGGTGCCATCGACGGCTCGCTGGTCGAGGCGATGATCTGGCTGTGCATCGTCAATGCCGTAACGCTTGTCGGATACTCCTGGGTGGTGTTCCGTGCCGACAGCACGCCCTTCCTCAAGGGTTTGTTCATATCCAGCCGGCCGATGATCGCGGCGCTGCTGATGGCGCTCGTCGTCCGCTTCCTGCTCGAGCATTTCGGCGCACATGTGCCGAACGCCGTCTTGCAATTGATCGCCGGAACGGCCATCGGCAGCGTGATCTACACGGTTCTGATCCTTCTGACGGAGCGATCGCTGTTGCGGAGGCTCCTGGACATGGCGCGAGCACGCAAGCCGAGAGCCGCTCCCGCGGGAGCCGCCGAGTAGCCAGACGAGCCCGACTGCGGAAGAAAGAGTGACGGGTCAACCCGCCCTTTTGTTGCCGCCAGGGCGCGGCCGCGGGAACGGTTTGCGGCACGCCGCGTTACCGTTCGACGGCAACAACATGGATGTTCGAGATGAAAGGCATTATCCTTTGGTTGATGGGCGTTCCCCTCATCGTCATTATCCTGCTCTATATGTTCGTCTTTTGACCCCGCGGCATCGCGAATCATTCCGCCTGACGAGCAACAGCCGCGCGAAATACACGTGATCAGTCACGCCGATATGCACCCCGCGGTGGCATTCACCCATAGTTTTGAAGGATGTGAATGGCGCCCACCTGGGTTAGCCTGTTCGGGTGTTTCGGCTGAACGGGGATGGGGAATGACCCGCATCAAAAGCGCTGTAGCTGCCGGCGGCAGGCGAGCGCCGCACTCGGCACGACTGGGCTCTGCCAGCACGCGGACCATCGGCGCCGTTCTGGCGGCGCTTCTCATGACCCATGACGCCGGGGCCGCAGAGCCGATCATCGGTCAAGCCTCGGTGATCGACGGCGATACTATTGAAATCGCGGGCGAACGCGTCCAACTTAACAGTGTGGACGCGCCGGAAGAGTGGCAGGTCTGCCTCGATGAAAGAGGGGCAGATTATCGGTGCGGCAAGGAATCGGCCTCGGCCCTGGATGCATTCTTGTCGGCATCCCGTCCGACTCGCTGCGAATTTGCCGGCCGCGATCGTTATGGCCGCTTCGTCGGAACGTGTTTCCGGGCCGATGGCAAAGACGTGAACCGCTGGCTGATCGAGTCCGGCAATGCAGTCGATCGCGACACGGACAACAAAGGCCTCTATGCATCGGCGCAGCAAACTGCCAAATCGAACGGTGCTGGAATCTGGCGCGCACAGCCCGAGCATGCCTGCGCGGCGCGCGTCGGCCGGGTGAACCGAAAGCCGAGTTGTTGAAGGCTGCAAACGAGAGCCAATGATCTTAGAATTCTGGATCCTGTGCGCCATTGTTACCGCCGTCGTTGCGGCGGTCAGAGGCGGTCATAGTCTGCTGTGGCTGCTGATCGGCTGCCTTCTTGGGCCAATCGGTATTCTGGCGGCGATCTTCGTGCCCTCGCTCAAATCGAAGGACCCTTCGGTGGCGGCGAAACGCCAGAGCGAGATCGACGAGCTGGCGAAGCCGCTTCGCGAAGGCGACACCAAGACCGTCTCCGCAAAGCCAAAGGATCGCTGAATCACGATAATTAAAGTCGGACCGTGCGCCCTTGGAACGGCCTATGGCCTGGCTCTGCCGAACCTCTGCTCCGCCCGTCATCTCTGTGCTTGTCACAGAGCTCCAGCAGCGCCGCGTCTGCGGCGCGGAAGAGTTCTCTCAGCCCAAGGACTTGGTCTGACTGGATCCCTCTGATGAGGAAATCAAACAAGCCGCCGGATATCCCGAATCTCAACGGGCCCCAGCTCCCGATATGCGCCCCAACCTTGCCGCATTTCGCCCGGAGCTTGCCTCAATCGCGGTCCATCCTCCAAGAAAACGCGCCCAACTTTAAAAATTCACAGTTGCGTCGTTCAACCGGCGATTGCCCCAAAATATTGCGGGGCGCAATTTCTGCAACATGCCGCGAAACCGGGATTTTTCAGGAAAGCGGACCCCTTCCCGCGGCCGTCGGTTTTTGCGGGAGCTCGCGGTTTAGGTGCACTGCAGCATGATTCTGTTCGCTTTTCTGCTGCAACGCCATATTTTTTCTTCGGGAGTGCCCTAGTTTCTCTTCCTGCGGGCTGAGGTCTGCTCTGTTGAAACGGCTGCCGCGAGGCGCTGCCCGATAGGGAGTGACTGATATCGTGAGTATGGACGCGAATGTCTCGGCGCGCATCAACCTGATGCGTATTCTGCTGATCTCCGGCATCGTATTCGTGCACGTCCCGTACAATCCGCAGTGGAGTCCCTTTCTGGGCAACTACGGCATGTTGGACTGGCTTCGCGTCTTTCTCGGCGAAAGCCTGTTCCGGATCGGTGTGCCCTGCCTCAGCGCGATCTCCGGCTATCTTCTCTTTCGCAGAGGCCTTGCCGATTTCGACTATTGGAAGACGTTGAAGACCAAGGCGCGGACCGTTCTCCTGCCGTTCCTTATCTGGAGCGGCTCCTTCTTTGTGGTCGTCTACGCCATTCAGCGCCAGGGCCTCGGCTTCGGCTATCTGCCCGACACGATCAATGCGACCCCGCGCCAGTGGCTGAGCATGGCCTTCGCGGTCGAGGCAACGCCCGTCAACCTGCCCCTGTATTTCCTGCGCGACCTCATGCTCTGTATCCTGCTGTCGCCGCTTCTGGCTTTGCTGGTGAGCCGTTATCCGCGCGTAACGCTCCTTGCACTGCTCGCCTATGCGATTCTGCCGCTGCCAAACGGAATCTTTCTCAAGAAGTCGATCCTGTTCGGCTTCTCGGCTGGAATCTATGCGAGCCTGCATGGCGTGAACATCAAAATGCTCGATCGCTTCGCGGCACCGATCGCGGCCGGGTTCCTCGCGATCGCAGTCGTGATCGCCGTCGGCCTCTATTACACCGGCCCGGATTTCCCGCTTTGGCTCGACATGGCACTTCGCCTGACGTCGATTGCGGGCATCATCGGCTCCTGGGCGATCTCGGAGCTGCTCGTGCGCACGCGCTTCGGTGAAAAATTGGGTCGCGGGAGCGGACTGAGCTTCTGGATCTTCTGCGGCCACTATCCGCTGCTCGTGTTGTTCTGGATGATCTGGAACCGCACCGGGCTCAGCTATTATCCGCTCTTCTATTTCACCGCGCCGTTCATCGCCATTGCGATCCTCGTCGCGTCCCACAATCTCGTACGGCGCTTGGCGCCGGACCTGCTCGCAGTGCTTACCGGCAGCCGAACAGGTGCGAAACGAATGGCCACGCAGCCGCCGCAAGGCGCGCAGGCAGGCTATTCGCCCCAGCAAAGGTAACGACAATGACAATCGATCGCTACAGACGCTTTGCCCGTCTCGCTTTCATCGCAACGCTCCCTCTCGCCGGCCTCGCGACCGCGGCGGCCGCGCAGGAAGGCGCCAACGGCAAGTCCTTCAAGGACGATTTCGACACCCTCGACACCCGCGTCTGGTTCGTCTCGGACGGATGGAACAATGGCGGGCATCAGAATTGCACCTGGTCGAAGAAGCAGGTGAAGACCGTCGATGGCATTCTGGAGCTGACCTTCGAGGAGAAGAAGGTAAAGGAGCGCAACTTCGCCTGCGGCGAAATCCAGACGCGCAAGCGCTTCGGCTACGGCACCTACGAGGCGCGGATAAAGGCGGCCGACGGTTCCGGCCTGAACTCGGCCTTCTTCACCTATATCGGCCCCGCCGACAAGAAACCGCATGACGAGATCGATTTCGAGGTTCTCGGAAAGAACACCGCGAAGGTCCAGATCAACCAGTATGTATCGGCAAAGGGCGGCAACGAATTTCTCGCCGACGTTCCGGGCGGCGCCAACCAGGGTTTCAACGATTACGCATTCGTCTGGGAAAAGAACCGCATCCGGTACTACGTCAACGGCGAACTGGTTCACGAAGTGACCGATCCGGCGAAGATCCCGGTAAACGCCCAGAAGATCTTCTTCAGCCTCTGGGGTACGGACACGCTCACCGACTGGATGGGCACCTTCTCCTACAAGGAGCCGACAAAGCTCCAGGTCGATCGAGTCGCCTTCACGGCTGCCGGCGACGAATGCCAGTTCGCCGAGTCGGTCGCCTGCCAGCTGGAGCGGGCGCAATCCGAGTGAACGGCCGGTAACTGAGTAATTTATCCATTTTGTTGCAGTGCACAAAGAATTGAACTAAGCTCAGCCCCGGGCTGGGCAGGAAAACGGACGTTTTCATGCTGCAGATACTCTATCTGGCACAGGATCTTGCCGATCCAGCAGTGCGCCGGAGAACCCTGACGCTCGTCGCGGGCGGCGCACGCGTGACGCTCGCCGGCTTCCGCCGCGGCGACAATCCGCTTGCGGCCATCGACGGCGTCGAGCCGATCGAACTCGGAACCACCGCCGACGGCCGTTTCGCTCAGCGAATCGGTGCCGTCGCCCGCGCGTGTCTGTCGCTGCAACGCCAGCTCGGCCATGTCCGCAAGCCCGATGTCATCATCGCCCGCAATCTGGAGATGCTTGCCGTGGCGAGGAGAGCGGTCGCGTTCTTCGGCGGCACGGTTCCCATCGTGTACGAATGCCTCGATATCCACCGCCTCATGCTGCGCAAGGATATCGTCGGGCGGATGCTGCGCGCGGCCGAAAGCCAACTCGGCAAGGATGCGCGCCTGTTGATCACCAGTTCCCCCGCCTTCATCGAGCACTATTTCCGGCCCCTTTCCGGCATCGGCGCTCCGCCGATGCTTCTGGAAAACAAGGTGCTCGAAATCGACGGCACGGTCGAGCGGCGTACGGCCTCACCGGCCAAGAGCCCGCCGCCCGGCGCACCCTGGAAGATCGGCTGGTTCGGAGCGCTTCGCTGCCGCAGGTCGCTCGCCCTTCTCGCCGAATTCTCGCGCAAGATGGAGGGCCGCTTCGAGATCGTTCTTCGCGGCAGGCCCGCCTATTCCGAATTCGACGATTTCGACGGCTTCGTTCGCAACGAGCCCTTCATGCGGTTCGAAGGCGCCTATCGCAATCCCGAAGACCTGGCGGAAATCTATGGCGAGGTCCATTTCACCTGGGCGATCGACTTCTTCGAGGAGGGTCAGAATTCCGCCTGGCTGCTGCCGAACAGGCTTTACGAAGGCTGCCGCCACGGCCGAATCCCGATCGCCATGAAGGGGACGGAGACCGCTCGTTTCCTGTCCGTGCGGAGCATCGGCCTCGTTCTCGAGGGAGCCGACGTCGAGAGCCTCGCCACGGTTCTCGGTCCGCTGACGCCAAATTGCTATGCCGACGCCGCGGAGCGTATCAGCCGCTGCAATCCGGGATCCTGGGTGTTCGACCGGACGGATTGCGAAGCTCTGGTGCGGCAGCTGGCAACGCTCACGCTGCAGGCGCCGCAGACCGTTCCCGTAGTCGCGATGGCAGGTTCCAGCCACAAAGAAGGTGGATTTCTATGAGCTCAGATGAATTGACGTCCACGTCGAGCCTTATCGTCATACCCTGTCTCAACGAGGCCTCGCATATCGAGGCGCTGATCGAAAAGCTGCGCCCGTCACTCACACCGTTGAACGCGCGGGTCGTCGTTGCCGACGGCGGCAGCACGGACGGAACACGGGAGATCGCCCGGCGCCTTGCCACTGAGGATCCACGGGTGCTCTTCCTCGACAATCCGAAGCGCATACAAAGCGCGGCGGTCAATCGTGCCGTCGCCGAACTCGGCGCCGGCAGCGACTACCTGATCCGCATCGACGCCCACGGCACCTATCCGGACGATTATTGCGAGCGGCTTGTCGAGGATGCCTTGGCGACCGGCGCGGACTCGGTCGTGGTCGCCATGCAGACCGTCGGTTTCAGCACGTTCCAGAAGGCAACGGCCTTCGCGCAGAACTCCAAGCTCGGCAATGGCGGTTCGAAGCACCGCACCGGTGCCGTCGGTCACTGGGCCGAGCACGGTCACCATGCATTGATGCGCATCGAAGCCTTCAAGGCTGTCGGGGGCTATGACGAGAGCTTCAGCCACAACGAGGACGCCGAACTCGACTATCGCCTCGGAAAGGCCGGCTACCGGATCTGGATGACCGACAAGACGAGCATGGTCTACTATCCGCGTGCCAAGCTCGTCCCGCTGTTCTGGCAATATTTCGGCTACGGCCGCGGCCGGGCAAAGAACTTCCTCAAGCATCGCGCAATGCCGGGGCTCAGGCAGATGCTGCCGCTTGCGGTGGCACCCATCGCTTTCGGCGCGCTTCTCGCGATCGTCAACTGGATGGCCGTGGTGCCAGTCGGGGTTTGGGCTGCCGCATGCCTCGGCTATGGCGTCTGGATGGCGCTCGGCCAGCGTAATCCTTATGGACCGCTCGCCGCCGTTGCAGCCATGGTCATGCACCTTGCCTGGTCCGCCGGGTTCTGGCGGGAACTCCTCGACTTCCGCCGCAGGGTGGCCTGATGCCGAACGAAACTCTTCACATCGACATCGGCGTCTGCACGTACCGCCGGCCGGAGCTTGCCGAAACGCTTCGCTCGCTGGCTGCGATGAACGTGCCGGAGCGCGCCAGGTTGCGCGTGATCGTCGCCGACAACGACGCGGAACCGAGCGCCAGGGCTCTGGTCGAAGGACTTCGGCCGGAGATGCCGTTCGACATCCTCTACGTTCACTGCCCTCACTCGAATATCTCGATCGCCCGCAATTGCTGCCTCGACAACAGCACCGGCGACTTCCTCGCCTTCCTGGATGACGACGAGACCGTTTCCGGCGACTGGTTGACCCGCCTTCTGGAAACGGCGCGCACCACGGGAGCCGCCGCCGTGCTCGGCCCGGTCAGGGCGCACTACGGGCCTACGGCCCCCCGCTGGATGCGCAGCGGCGATTTCCACTCGACACTGCCGGTCTGGGCAAAAGGTGAGATCCGGACCGGATACACCTGCAATGCGCTGCTCAGGCGCGATGCGGCTTCGCTCCTTGGCCGGCGCTTCAAGCTTTCACTCGGCAAGAGCGGCGGCGAGGACACGGATTTCTTCACCGGGATGCACTGCGCCGGCGGAACGATCGCCTTTTCGCCGGAAGCATGGGTGCACGAGCCGGTACCGGAAAACAGGGCCTCGCTTGCCTGGCTCGCGAAGCGTCGTTTCCGCTCCGGACAGACCCATGGACGCCTTCTCGCCGAGCAAGCCCATGGCTTGCGACAGGCCTGGAATATCGCCCTTGCCGGGGCGAAATCCGGCTTTTGCGCAACTGCCGCGGTCCTCTGCTTTCCTTCGGCCGCAAGGCGGAACCGCTTTGCGCTACGCGCCGTACTGCATGCCGGCGTCATCAGCGGCCTGCTGGGGCTTAAGGAAATCGAACAATACGGAGCCCGCGAGGTGACCTCGGCATGAACCCTCCGGCGATCGACAAGGTCCCCGACGTCACATTCGTCGTGGCCGCCTATAATTCCGCGGATACGATCGTGCGCGCGATCGAAAGCGCGCTGGCGCAGGAAGGCGTGACCGTCGAGGTCGTCGTCGTCGACGATTGCTCAGCAGATGCGACGCCCGCGCTCGTTGCGGCGATCCCGGATCCCAGGGTCCGCCTGATCGCCCTTGATCGCAACCGCGGTCCGGGCGGCGCACGCAATGCCGGCATCGGGGCGGCGCGCGGCCGGTGGATCGCCGTTCTCGATTCGGACGATACAGTCCGGCCGGACCGGCTCAGGCGGATGATCGAGCGAGCGGACGCGGCCGGGGCGCAGATCGCCGTCGACAATCTCGACGTCGTCTCGCTGGACGGACGCAGTCTCAGGATGTTCTCCGAGGCCGAACTCGCCCGGCTGCCGCAGCTCACGCTTCCCGCCTTCATCGAGTCGAACGTGCTCTTTCGATCCGAGCACAATTTCGGCTACATGAAACCGATCTTCGAGCGCCGCTTCCTGGAAAACCAGCAGCTTCGCTTCGACGAGGCGCTGCGCATCGGCGAGGACTACATCCTGCTGGCATCGGCCCTTGCCTGTGGCGGGCGCTGCGCGGTCGAGCCGTCCGCCGGCTACATCTATCATATCCGCGAGGGTTCCATCTCGCGTGTGTTGAGGCTCGATCACATAGACGCGATGATCGCCGCCGACGAGGCGTTCCTGCGCCGCTACGCGCTCGACGGCCTGGCTCAGAAAATGCAGCACAGGCGCATGCGCGGCTTCCGCGAAGCTCGCTCGTTCCTGGTCCTCGTCGAGCAGTTGAAAAAGAGATCGTTGGCCGGCGCGCTCAAGACCGCTCTGGCCGACCCGTTTGCGCTCCGGCATCTCAGCATGCCGATCGCTGCCCGATTGCGCCGCCTTGCCGCGCGTTTCGTGCATCCCTCCTCCCATTCGGCCCCCCGTGCCGCCCCCGTGACGGCGGCGGCTGAAAGATCCCCGCTGGGCAACGACCCCCGCATAAGCAAAGGATGATAAAATGGACCGTGTCAGGACCGTCAGAAAAGCAGTAATCCCGGTTGCCGGAAACGGAACGAGGTTCCTTCCGGCGACGAAGGCAGTGCCCAAGGAGATGTTGACGATCGTCGACCGGCCAGTCGTTCAGTATGCCGTGGACGAGGCCCGCCAGGCCGGAATCGAACATATCGTCTTCGTCACCAGCCGGAACAAGCAGGTGATCGAGGACCATTTCGACGACGCGCCGGAGCTCATCTCGTCGCTTTCACGCTCCGGCAAAAGCGCGCAGATTTCCGAACTCGAGGCCATGTTGCCGGCAGCCGGCTCGGTCAGCTTTACCCGTCAGCAGGCCCCCCTCGGCCTCGGGCACGCGGTATGGTGTGCGCGTGACCTGATCGGCGACGAGCCCTTCGCGCTTCTGCTGCCGGACATGGTCTCCTTCGGCGCGCGCGGTTGCGTGGCCGGCCTCATGGACCTCTATCACGAGGTTGGCGGCAACGTCGTCGGCGTCGAGCAATGCGCCCCCGAGGAAGCATCGAAATACGGCATCGTCGGCAAGGGCGAGACGGTCCGGCACGGTTTCTCCGTAACCGAGATGGTCGAAAAGCCCGCCGCCGGAAAGGCACCGTCCAACTACTATCTCAATGGTCGCTACATCCTTCAGCCGGAAATCTTCTCGATTCTGGCCCATCAGACACGCGGCGCCGGCAATGAGATCCAGTTGACCGATGGCATGCTGACGCTTTCGCAATCCCAGTCCTTCCACGCGCATCCCTATGAAGGCCGCACCTTCGACTGCGGCTCGAAGCAGGGCTTCATCGAAGCCAATGTCGCCTTCGCCCTTGCTCGTGCGGACATCGGCGATATCGTTTTCGAATCCGTCCGCGACATGGTTCTGTCTCACGAAAGCCGCATCCGGGCGGCATAAGCGGCGGCTTCCGGCAGTCCTGCGGGACTGCCGGAACAAGGACCGGAGAAGAAGATGAACAGAACGGCCCCCATGAAACAAAGAAGCGTTCCATTGAGCAGCATCATGCCCAGCGAAGAACAGTCAGACGGCTTTATCGACCTTGACCGGCTTGTCGCCGCAGTCTTTCGTCGTGCCCGGCTTGTGGCCGCATTCGTCGTGCTCTTCATTGCGCTGGGGGCCGCTTATCTCCTGTTTGCCACGCCCTATTACACGTCGATGACGCAGATCCTTCTCGACGAAAACCTGTCCAAATACGCCGAGGAAGAGCCTACCCCGGTAAACAGCCAGATGCTCGATACCCAGATTGCGAGTGCGGTCGAGATCCTGAAGTCCGGCGAACTCGCGCTGCGCGTCGTAGACAAGCTCAAGCTTTCGGAAAACGATACCATCCTCAATCCGCCGCGCTCCCCGGTCGACATGGTCAAGGAATGGCTGAAGACGGCAACCGGGCTGTTTTCGGGCGGGCCGGATGTCACGGAGGAGGCAGCGCGCAACGGACGGCGGCAGAAGGCGGCCGCGATCATACAGCAATCGCTCGCGGTCGAGCGTGTCTCGCGCAGCTCGGTCGTGGCCGTTGCCTTTCGCTCGAGCGACCCCTTGCTCGCGGCGACCATCGCGCGCGGCTACGCAAGTGCCTATCTGACCGATCAGTTGAACGCCAATTTCGAGGCGACCGAGCGCGCATCCGTCTGGCTGCAGGAACGGCTTACGGACCTCCAGCAGCGCTCGCAGGCCGCCGCGCTCGAAGTCGCGCATTTCAGGGCCGAAAACGGTCTGACGGCTGCGCGGGGCGAGTTGATGTCCGAGCAGCAGATGGCCGACCTCAACAGCCAGCTCATCGTCGCCCAGGCCGATACGGCAAGTGCGTCGGCCCGTTACGGCCAATACAAGTCGATCGTCGACCAGGGACCGGAGAACGCGGTCAAGAACGCCACCATTTCCTCCAAGGAGGGTGACAATTCGGTGATCCGTGACCTAAGGACGCGCTATCTCACCGTCGGCAAGCGCGAGCGGGAAGTCTCGGACAATTTCGGCGCCGACCACCCGCAGGCGGTATCGCTCCGCGCCGAGCAGGAGGATGTCGCGCGGCAGATCTACCAGGAACTGCAGCAACTCACCGCAAGCTACAAGAACGAATACGAGGTCGCCCAGTCGCGCGAGGAATCGCTCAGGAAGAGCATCCAAGGCATTGCCGGCAAGACCTCCGACGCCAGCGAGCAACTGGTGCAATTAAGGGAGCTCGAACAGAAGGCAGCGGCTCTGAAGACGCTCTACGAGTCCTATCTCGGGCGCTACGAACAGGCGACGCAGCAGCAATCCTTCCCGATCGCCAAGGCTCGCGTCATCTCCGAGGCCGGCGTGCCCGTGTCGCCGTCGAGCCCCAAGAAAACCATGACTCTCGCGCTCTCGGCCGTGCTCGGCATGATGGTCGGCGGCGCTTACGCGGCCTTCCTCGAATTCCGCGAACGGACTTTCCGCCTGGAGGGCGACATACGCTCGATCCTCGGCCATCGCTCGCTCGGCTACGTTCCGCTGCTCGGAACGCGCATGAAAAAGAAGGCACAACTGGTCCATGCGCATTTCGGCTCGGTGAAAAGACACGACGAAGCGGTGGACGATACGATGCCGTTCCAACGACTTTCGCGCATCGTCGTCGATGCGCCGCGTTCGACCTTCGCGGAGACCTTCCGCAACGCAAAGCTTGCCTGCGACCAGATGCTGGCCGGCAGCGAAAGCCGCGTGATCGCCATTGCATCGGCCCTTCCGGACGAGGGAAAATCGATCATTGCCGCGAACTTCGCCGCACTACTGGCGGCGAGCGGCAAGCGCACCCTGCTCATCGATGCCGATATACGCAAGCCGGGACTGACGCAGATGATCACGCCCGCCCCGCGCACCGGGCTCGTCGAAACGCTGATCGGAGAAGCCAGCTGGCCCGCCGGAATCAAGGTGGACCAGCGCACCAAGCTCGCAATCCTTCCGGCCGGCGGCGCATCGCATCAGCGGCATCAGAGCAACGAACTGCTCGCCTCGCCGGCCATGGCGAACCTTATCGAGAACGCCCGCAACGCCTTCGACTATGTCGTCGTCGATCTTGCCGCACTCGCCCCTGTCGTCGACGCGAAGGCCTTCGCGCCGCTGGCCGACGGCATTCTCTTCGTGGTCGAATGGGGAAGAACGCCTTCGCGGCTCGTACGCGATCTGCTCCACTCGGAACCGTTGATCAATTCGAAGGTGCTGGGCGTCATCCTCAACAAGACGGATATGAACGAACTCGGCAAATACAGCGACTTCGACGGGGCGGAGAAATATCGCCATCGCTACGGCAAATATTACGTCGAGAATACGATCACGGAAAACACCGCCGCTTGAGGCGACCGCGGCCGCGCCCTTTGTGCGCGGCCTTTTTCGCCCTTCGCCGTCAAGCCTTGCGGCGATCGACGATCCAAGCGGCTGCCATTAACGCAATGACCGCCGTAAGGGCAATCAGTGCCAGCGCGTAGAAGAGCGAATATTCTACCAGCGACGGCAGGATCGAAAGAGCACGCCGCGCCCTGCTTGGCGACCGCCGCCAATCCGGCAGGTCGTCACGGTTGAAAGCCTCCAGCCGGTTGCGGGTAAGAAAGTGCATATCGCGAAAACCGATTGCCAATCGAAGCCATGGAGCGGTCATGCTGCTGAACAACCGTGGCGATAGCGAGGCACTTCAGCGCCCCGAGCCGTCACTCGGCAGTCAATCCTTCCACCACCGGTGGAAGTGATGAACCGGACCGCGCCCCTGACCTATCTCCAGGCGGTCGGCTGCTGAGATTGCGGCATGCAGATACGCCTTGGCTGCGCTCACCGCTTCGATCAGCGGCACGCCTTTCGCAAGGCCGGCGGCAATGGCTGCCGAAAGCGTGCAGCCGGTGCCGTGGTCGTTGCGCGTCTCGATCCGCCCGGCGGGAAGGCGGACAAGAGTGTCGCCGTCGAAGAACAGGTCTGTGGCCTCCTGGCCCTTCAGGTGCCCGCCCTTGACCAGAACCGCATGTGCGCCCGTCCGCATGATCGCTTCCGCCTGGCGCGCCATCTCCGCCTCGTCCCCGGCGATTGCGCGCCCGGTCATGAGCGCGGCCTCGGCAAGATTGGGCGTGACGACGAGCGCCAGCGGCAACAGTTCTTCGATGAGCGCGGCAACGGCATCCGGACGAAGCAGCGCATCGCCGGAGGTCGCCACCATGACGGGATCCACGACGGCCCGTTTCCCGAACCGGCGCAATCCATCGGCAATGGCGGCGATCGTTTCCCGACGCGAGACCATGCCGATCTTGACGGCCTTCACGTCGAGGTCGGAGAAGACGGCGTCCATCTGCGCCGACACGATTTCAGCGGAAACATCCTCGACGGCCGTCACACCCCTGGTGTTCTGGGCCGTGATCGCAGTGATGACGCTGGCGCCGTAAACGCCGAGCGCTGAAAACGTCTTGAGGTCCGCCTGAATACCGGCGCCGCCGCCCGAGTCCGAGCCGGCGATGCTGAGCGCAATCGCCGTCATGCGCAGTCCTCCTTCGCACGAGGGCAGATGATGATTGCGAGTAGTACGGCAATGGACGTCATCGATCGATCTCCAGACGAAACATCACGGAGATCCAGGAAAAGGCGATGAAAAGGCGAACTTGCCGCTGGCGGCCATCTTTCCGTTCCTACGCCGGCATGACCCGGATCAGGTTCAAGGGTCCGGCTCAACGCCATCTCAGCACCGTCTGGTGCTCCCCTCGGAATGCGCTATCTATGCGGCTGTAGCAGAGCGATGTCAACGCGCCCGCGCAAAGGCTTGTAAGACCTATCTTTTAGGCCAGCCGGCAAAAATATACCCGCAGATTGGCAAGCTATGATGCAGTCATTCCTTCTGCCGCCGTCAATCGCTCGTTTCCTCCTCGAAAACGGCGGCGATTGCGTTATTCTTAGCGGAATTTCGTCGTACAGGAGGGAACACGCCATGAGTCTGCGCATCAACGATACCGCCCCTGATTTCACCGCCGAGACAACGCAGGGCACGATCAATTTCCATGAATGGATCGGCGACGGCTGGGCTGTCCTCTTCTCCCATCCGAAGAACTTCACCCCCGTCTGCACGACGGAACTCGGCGCCATGGCAGGGATCGAGCCGGAGTTCCGCAAGCGCGGCGTCAAGATCATAGGCATCTCGGTCGATCCGGTCGAGAGCCACTCCAAGTGGAAGAACGACATCAAGGTCGCGACCGGCTTCGAGGTCGACTACCCGCTGATCGGCGACCGCGATCTGAAGGTGGCAAAGCTTTACGACATGCTGCCGGCCGGCGCCGGAGAGACGTCCGAGGGCCGCACCCCGGCTGACAATGCCACGGTGCGCTCGGTCTACGTCATCGGGCCCGACAAGAAGATCAAGCTGATCCTCACCTATCCGATGACCACCGGCCGCAACTTCAACGAGATACTGCGCGCCATCGACTCGATCCAGCTCACTGCCAAGCATCAGGTGGCAACGCCCGCCAACTGGCAGCAGGGCGAGGACGTCATCATCACGGCCGCCGTCTCCAACGAGGACGCCGTGCAGCGTTTCGGCTCTTTCGACACCGTGCTTCCCTATCTCCGGAAGACGAAGCAGCCAACGGCATAGCAAAACCCGCTGGCCAACAGTCAGTCGTAAGGGCGCGTCAATTCATCAAGGGTTGACGCGCCCTACCGCTTCTTCCTAATATTCTTGTTTAATACCCACAGGGCAGAACCATCCTGCCTCAATCCGCTTTGGCGGTGGAGATGATCTCCGCCAGAACCCCGTGCAGGGCGTCGCGATAGCCGTTGCGTGCCGAGGGGCCGCTTTCATCCGACGTCATGACCACCGTCAGGTTCAGGGACGGCACTATGTAGAGCATCTGGCCGCCATAGCCCCAAGCGTAATACACATCCTCGTCGCCGATCCGGCGCGTGAACCAGCCATATCCATAGCCGTCGCCGGTAAAACGGGAGGCGGTGCGCGGCCGCCAGGAAAGCTCGACCCAATCGGCCGGGACGACCTGCCGTCCGTCCGCGGTGCGGCCGCGATTGCGATAGAGCTCGCCGAAGGCAAGCAGCGACCGCGCGCTCATCGCCATCTGGTTGCCGCCGAGATAGATGCCCTGGGGATCCCGCTCCCAGGCACCGATCCGGAAACCCTCGACCGGATCGAGCCATTCGCGCGCAAGCGCCAGTGTCGGCTTGCCGCCGACCTTGGTCAGTATTGCCGAGAGCAGATGGGTCGAGGCGGTCGAATAAAGCATCCGCCCTCCGGGCTCGTCGTCGAATGGCTGTGCCAGTGCGAAACGAACCCAATTGCGGCTAGACACCCAGCGGCCGTAGTTCGGTCCGGACATCCGCCCCAATCCCGCCTGCATCGAAAGCAGGTTGCCGATGGTGATGTCGTTGATCCGGGGGTCGGCCTGCGACGGGAGGTCTTCCTTCAGGAGCGGGGCGATCTTCTGCTCCGGGCCGTCGAGCAGACCCTTGTCGATCGCGATGCCCACAAGTGCGGACACGATCGACTTCGACGCCGACTTGATGTTGGTCGACTCCGAGGGCGTGTGGCCGCGATAACCCTTCTCGGCGATCGTCTCACCGTCCCTGGCAACGACCACAGTCTTCAGCGGTTTCAACTCCTCCCTGGTCTCCAGTCTCGTCAGCAAGGTGGTGACGGACTGATCCTGCGCGGCTGCCGCCGAGTGGAAACCGAGAAGTGCAAGGAGCGTAATAACGAGCATAGTCATGCGTTCGACCTAGGGCGAACGGCACGACAAGTCATCAAGTGCATTCCAAGCTCACGACGATGTGACCTCGCCGAAAGGTCGGCTACATCGATGTTCCGGGGTTCATTCCCTCCAGATCGCAACATCGACGGGTTTTAGCGTGCGGCCTCCCACGTAGAACTCGGCCGAGGCGCCCGCGGGAACCTCCGCGGGGATCCGGCCGAAATTGAAGGCGAAACGGAGATTGCCACGGCGCGTCACGCGAAGATCGCCGAGGTCGGGCAGGCTTTCCAACCCAGCCCAGCCGAGCGCGTCGCCGATCACCTTGTCGAGCAATGCGCCGTTGGCCGCAACCGCCAGGTAGCGTGCCTTGTCGCTGCCGACGAGCGCCGGCGCGCCGTTACGATACTCCCCGTCGAAGCTTGCGATGACAGTTTCGCTCGTCCTGACCGTCTCGCGCCAACCGCCCGCCTCATAGGCCTCGTTGCCATAGAGAACAGTCTCGCTGTGAAACTCCGGCAGCGACTCGACCCGCGAGACGCTGATATCGATGAGCTTCGCCAGCGGTCCTGGTGGTAGTCCCTCGGGGATGTGCATGTCCCTCGTCTTGCTGCCGCTGCGCGCGCCGAAGACCACCTTGGCATCCGCTCGCGTGAGCCGCTCGACGAAGGCCTCCTCGGCGATCACGAGATCCGGGGCAAGGATCAGCTTGTATCCGGCGATATCGGAGTGCTGTCCTATGAAATCCACATCGACGCCGAGGCGGGCCACCGTCGAATACCAGTCGAGCGCAACCGCCGAAGCGGAATAGCTCCGCCCCTGCGGCAAGACGCGTGTGGCCCAGCGCGATTCGTAGTCGAGAACAATCGCGACCTGCGCCTTGCCACGCACCTCTCCCTCGGGCAGGCGCTTCATTTCAGCGACGACTTCGGCGACTTCAAGATAGCCCTGGTCCGCCTCGCTGTTTGGAAGAAGGAGGCCCGCGTGAAACTGTTCCTGCGCGAAAGGCGCCTGCCGCCAGCGGAAATAGGAGACCATGTCGACCCCATGGGCATAGGCGAGCCACGTCCAGAGCCGCACCATGCCGTCGGCGGGGGACTGGTTGTGCGCCGCCCAGTTCACCGGCCCCGGCTGCTGCTCCATGACCCAGACGCGGCCGCGGCCGACGGCGCGGTAGAGATCGTGGTTGAAGGCCGGCTGGTCGGGATCCCCGACCCGGAGATAATGCTCCTTGTCCTTCGCTGCGAGCCGTCCGTTAAGCAGGCCGCCCATCGGATAGACGTCCCAGGAGGCGATGTCGATGTCCTCGCCCACCCTGTAATGATCGAAATCGGTGTTCTGCGACATGAAGTTGTGCGTCACCGGTCGCCCGGGCGAAAGCGCCCGGATGATGTCGACCTGCGCCTTGTTGAAGCTCTTCACCTGATCGGAAGAGAAGCGGATGAAATCCACCCCGTGGGTGGGGCTCGGCTCCTCCACGAGATTGTTCGGCAGGTCGATTTCCTCGAAGCTATCGTAGCGCATCGACCAAAATGAGGTGCCCCAGGCGCGGTTCAGCTCATCGATCGAGCCGTAGCGTTCGGCCAGCCACAAGCGGAACGCCCCGACCGCCTCGGCGGAATAGCTGTAGATCGTGTCGTGGTCGCCATATTCATTGTCCGTCTGCCAGGCATGGACATAGATGTGTTCGCCATAGCGGCGCGCCATCGCCTCGGTGATGCGCGCCGCCTCGGAGCGGTAACGCCGACTCGAGAAGCAATAGTGGCGTCGCGCGCCGAATTTGCGCACCGCTCCGGTCGCGTCCACCGGCAGAATCTCGGGATAGCGGTTCACGAGCCATTTCGGCGGGGCCGCCGTCGGCGTGCCGAGGATGACCTTGAGGCCGGCCTTGCCCAGAACATCGATCGCCTCGTCCAGCCATTCCCAATGAAATTCGCCCGACCGCGGCTCTATTTTCGCCCAGGCGAACTCACCGATGCGAACCCAGGAGAGGCCGAGCTCGACCATTCGCCGGGCGTCCTCCGCCCATTTCCCGCGCGGCCATTGTTCCGGGTAGTAGCACACGCCGAGCTCAAGCCTGTCAGGCGTCCGTGCGTCGGAGTTGAAGTGATTGGGGCTAGTCAGCGGCATGTGCAAGGTAAAGTCCTTTGTCGTATTCCGATTGTCGGCGGAGAAACCGTCGCGGCAATTGCGATCCGGTCTGGCTGATGTAAACGTTTATATTGCGCGTCGGAGCGTTGCGGCATCTCGGCCGGTCATCGTTCCGGCCTCAGCCGGTCGTCCGAGCGCTCGATGAGATCCGGCATCAGGAGCGTCTGCAGGGCCTCGGGCGGCTCTCCCTCCATCCGCCGCAGGATGAACTTGCCGAGCAGCGCGCTCGGCTCGCCGATCGGCAGGTAGTAGCTCGTGATCGGCGGTGCGAAATACTGGCTGACGTTCAGGTCGTCGGTCGCATTGATGACCGCGTCACGCCCATGCACCAGCCCGCGCGCGTGGAAGCCGGAAAAGGCCCCGAGCGCGGTGGCTTCGTTGGCACAGATATAGGCGGTGGGCGGATCGGCAAGCGCAGACATGGTCACCACATTTTCCCGGCCGAATGCGGGCGTCAGCCGACCATGAGCGACGAGGGCGGGATCGTAGGGCAGGCCTGCCTTTTCGAGCGCTTTGCGGTAGCTTTCCAAACGGACGACGCCATAGGCGAACTGCTCTTTCGGATTGAGCAGCGCGATGCGCCTGTGGCCGCGCTCGATCAACCGCGCCATGGACAGGCGGATCATCTGCTCGTTGTCGGCATCCACATAGGCATGCGGCGCATTGTGGATGCTCATGCCGTAGGTCACGAAGGGGAACTCGGCTTCCTGCATCAAGCGGATCCGCTGATCGTCGGCGCGCGTGCCCGAGATGATGATGCCGTCCGCCTTCTTCATCGAAACGATCTGCCTGATCGTTTCCTGACTTTCCTCGAAGTCGCGCACGGCATAGAGCGAGACGCGATAGGGGCTTTCTTCCAGCGCCCAGGAAATACCGCTGAGGAGTTGCGCATATTCCACGCCCTCCCATTCGTTTTCCTTCGGGCCCGGCGCCGTCATGATGGCGGCAACCTGATAGGTCTTGCCGGTGCGCAGCTGCACGCCATGAAGATTGAGCTCGTAGCCCACGCGCTCGGCCGCATCGAGCACGACGGCCCTGGTCTCCGGGCGAACCTGCGGAGAATGCTTCAGGGCCTTGGAGACCGTCGCAATCGACAGTCCCGTTTCCCGCGCTATCGTCTTTATGGTCGGTCGCTGCATGACGGCTTCAACTCTTCACCGGTTTTCGTCGCGGAGGGATTGCGCCAGCAGCAGATAGACTGCGGACGTCCAGGCGAATGCCCGGTCCCGAAGGCCCCTGCCCGAGCGCGCGTCGAAGTTTTCGGCCATACCGTGTGCGTTGACAAGTGCGCAGAACTTCTGCGCGATTTCCCGCGCCAATGCATCCTTGCCCTGGCGGCGCAGTCCATCCCACAGGAGATAGGTCGTCGGCGCCCAGATGGGTCCGCGCCAGTAACCATCGTCCTCGTAAAAGGGACTCCGGGGGCTCTCCGTCGCCGGGCCCCAATCGGTGATGAACGCGCCTTCGACCAGCCGGGCGACGAGCTGGCGGCACATTGCTGCCGGCAAGCGGGAGCCCAGCAGCAGCGGCATGAACTGGATCAGGCTCTCGCCCGGAAGAATTCGTTCGGGATCGGCGGCAAGACGCGCGGCAAAAGTCTCGCCGGTCCAGAGCATGTCGACGAGGAGCGCTTGAAGTTCGTCGGCGATACGCAACCATCGGGCTGCTTTTCCCGGATCATCCTCCAGCAGGTTGGCAAGCGCCTCGCAGGCCAGGATGAGGAAGACCGGAAGGTCGGGTGACAGAACCGGGCCGCCTTCGGCAAAGAAGCTCGCATTATCCCAGCCGCTGTCATTGCCGTGGAAGTAGCTCGGCAACACATTGTCGCCGGCGCGGCCGTGGGTCAGCCAGTAGGAGACCTGCCTGCCGATCGCATCGCGCAGATAGGCTCGGCGTTCCGGCGTCAGGAAGGCGGGATTTTCGCGCGCCATGCAGGAGACGGCCCAGCCGTGAACGGGGGGCTTGGTGAAGGCGAAGAGCGCTTCGCGGTCGTTGACGTAGTCCGGCAGCAGGCCGGAAGCGTCCTGATGGTCGAAGATCGCTGCGAACTGGCCGAAGGCGAGCTCTTCGTCGAAGGCGGCGACGCCGAGTGGCGAAAAGGCATTGTCCCAGCTCCAGATGTTGATCATGCTGTTTTTCGACATGTAGATCGCCGGCCGCGTCAGCACGCATTCGGCCGGCACGGTATTCGCCCAAAGGAGATAGGCCGCGAGCCGTTGCGCTTCCTCCTGTCCGGGGACACCCGCCGGGATCGATCGATACCAGGCGCCGAACTCGGCTGTAACGGCTGCATGTGCCTCATCGAAGCTGCGGGGTCCTTCCGGCGGCGGGAGGGCGCGAAAGAAATCGACATTGCCCTCGAATGTCCCCTCGCCCGAAAGCGTAAAGGAAACATCGGTGGACCGGTCCCTGTCCCACTTGCCGGAAACGGCGAGTTCACCAAGACGGCCCCGCGGAATGAATTTCACGTTCTCACCCGCTGCAACGAGGCACCATTCGCCGCCGGGCGTGCGGTAGACATAATCGTAGCGCGATCCTTCGACAAGGAAACGCACGCCGGCATTTTCGCCGCGAATGTGCAACCGCTCGCCGTCTCCGATGACGAAGCGGACGATGCCTTCGCCGGTCCGCGCCACAAGCTGATCCGGCGACAGTTGGAAGCGCGTCGCCGCCGGCCGGCCTTCCCCGTCCAGGAACTCGACACGGCACAGCCGTCCGAGCGAAGGACGCTCGTCGCCGCCGCTGACGCGTCTGAGGTAAAGCGCACGCTCGCCGTCACGACCGGGAACACGCATCGTCGACAGCGTCAGGAAGCGCCCCTTTCGGCTGAAAGGAACATGGTCGATATCGAACAGCATTGCCTATCCCTTCACCGAAGAACCGACGGCTCCATCCATGATATAGCGCTGCGCCAGGAAGAAGAGGGCGAGCGGCGGCAGACAGAGGATGACGGTGATCGCCGCGATCGAGGTGACGTCGATCTCATGCAGGCCCTTGAACATCGAAAGCCCGAGGGTGAGCGTGTACTTCGACTGATCGTTGAGGAAGATCAACGGCCCCAGATAGTCGTTCCACGCATTCATGAAATGGAAGGTACCGACCAGCACCAGGGCCGGCAGCATCAGAGGCAGATGGATGCGCCAGTAGATGTCGAAGCTGTTCGCTCCGTCCATGCGGGCTGCTTCGTCGATCTCCATCGGTATCGTCATGATGTATTGGCGAAGCAGGAAAACGAAGAAGGCGTCGGCGAAATAGGCGGGCACGATCAGGGGTTTGAGCGTGTTGATCCAGCCCAGCATGTTGAACTCCATGTAGAGCGGAATCATCTTCACGTCCCAGGGTATCATCATGGTCGCGAGCAGCAGCACGAACAGGGCGTCGCGTCCAGGAAACCGGAAGCGGGCGAAGCCGAAGGCGACGAGCGAACTCGAAAGAAGCTGGCCGATCGTCGAAAGGACGACGACGATCAGCGAGTTCGAGAGATAGGTGCCGAAGGGCTGCTTGCTCCAGGCGGCTGCAAAATTCTCCCAGTGCCACTCGGACGGCCAAAGGACCGGTGGGAACCGATATAGCTCCGCCGTGCTTTTGACCGCCGTCATGAAGGTCCAGTAGAACGGCGCGATGAACAGGGCCGACAGCAGGATCAGCGTCGCATAGAGGACGGTCTTACGCATCGCGGTCTCCATCGGCCGGCCGGACCTCGCCCTCGTAATAGACCCATGCGGCGGACCAGCGCATGACGACTAGGCTGAGCGTCAACACGATGACGAACATCACCCAGGAGCCGGCGGCGGCGTACCCCATGTCGAAATATTTGAAGGCGTTGTCATAGATGTACATGGCAAAGAAATAGGTGGAGCCGAGAGGGCCGCCCTTCGTCAGCAGAAGCGCTATCGTCAGCTGCTGGAATGCGGAGATGATCGAGGTGATGAAGGTGAAGATCAGCATCGGCCCGAGCATCGGCAGCGTGATGAACACCATCTGCGCCCAACCCGGAACCCCCGAGACGGTCGCGGCCTCGTAGAGCTCTTTCGGAATGGCCTTGAGACCGGTGAGAAGGATCAGCATCGTACCGCCGAGGCCCCAGAGGCTTGCGACGATGATGGCGACCAGCGCCAGGCTGGGATCGCCGAGCCAGTTCGGTCCATCGATGCCGACGAGCGAGAGCATGAAGTTCAACAGCCCGTATTCCCTGCTGTAGATCCAGCTCCAGATCGTCACAAGCGCAACGCCCGAGATTACGCTCGGCAAATAGAACACCGTGCGAAAGAAGCCGCTGGCGAAAGTCGCATGGTGCAGCAACAGCGCCAGCAGGAACGACATGACGATGTTGAACGGCACGTAGATCGCCGCGAACTTCACCGTGATCCAGAGGCTTTCCCGGAATTGCGGGTCCTCCATGAACATCGAACGGTAGTTGTCGAGTCCGACGAAGGTACGCTCGCCGACGACGGGCCAGTCGAAAAAGCTCATCGTCAGGGAGAAGCAGAGCGGGCCGAGGGTGAAGAAGAGGAACCCCAGTATCCATGGGGAGATGAACAGGAAGGGCGCAAGATGCCGCCCGGCATTCGCTCGTCTGCGCCGAACGACCTCCGCCTTCGGTCCCGTATGGGCAGCCATGTCCATCCCCCGCACTCCTTACTTCAGCAGGCGCTTGGAGCGCTTGACTGCATCGTCGAGATGGGCCTTGGCATTGCCCTGGTCGATCATCGTCGCCTCGATGGCGCGCGCCAGATTGTCCTGAATCTTGCCCCAGTTGGCGTTCTTCAGATAGGCGTGCCTTTCGGTGTTGGAGGTGGCGAGAATATCGAAGAAGGGCTTGTACACAGGGTCCTTCGTCATCCCTTTCGCCTCGGCCACGCTCTTGCGCACCGGCAGGTCGTTGACGCGCATCGCGACCGAGTCGGGCGAGGAGAAGAACTTCACGAATTCCCAGGCGAGGTCGGGATGGGCGGCGTCCTTGGCGATGGAGATCGCCGAGACGCCGAGTGCCGAATGGGCGGGACGGTCGCCGAATGTCGGCAGCGGCGCGACGCCATAGCTGAAGCCGGCGGCATCGATATCTGCCTTGTCCCACATGGCGCTCTGGAACATGGCGATCTTGCCGCCCTGGAACAGCGTGTCACCCCCCGTTTCGTCCCCGAGGTGCAGCGTCACGGCTTCCTCTTTCCTGGCCATGTCGGCGAACATGCCGAGCACGGCGGCGGCCGCGTCGCTATTCATGTAGCCATCGATCTCCTTGCCGTCGTCAGAGATGTATTTCGTGCCGTTCGACCAGAGGAACTGCTCGAAATCATAGGGGTCCGGCTTGGCGTCGACGGCGAACCCGTAGACCTTGCCGGCCTCGTCGCGGAACTTGGCTGCCTTTGCGCGCAGATCGTCCCAGGTCCAGCCCTCCTTCGGCTCTTCGACACCCGCCTTTGCGAACATTTCCTTGTTGTAGAAGACCACCTGGGTGGTGAATCCCGAGGGCATGCCGTAGGTCTTGCCCTCGATACGCGTCGTGTTCATCAGGCCTTCCGGAAAATCGTCCGGCTTGATCTCGGCCGAATCGCGCGCGATCAGCTCATCGAGCGGCATCAGCGACGTGTAGTATTGCGGGAAGTTCCACATATACATGACATCGGGCGGATTGCCCGCTCCGAAGGCGGCGACGAGCTTCTGGTCGTAGCCCTCGGCATAGGGCTCGACTTGAACCTTCACGCCGGGGTGCTTCTCTTCGAATTTTTTGGCGATCGCCTGCTGGATGGCAAGGCTCTCGCCCGTGTCCCAGGTCGCGAAACGCAAGACCTCCTCTGCGCGCGCAGTCGCCGCGCCGGCAACCGACAGTGCCAAAAGCGCTCCGATGATCGTCGTTTTCATATCAGGCATGTCTCTCCTCCAAAACCGGCGCACGCGCGCCCCTTGCCTTCTCGTTATCGATAAGTGCCTTCGTCTCCGGATCGAGCCGCCTCGCGATCGCCGTGCCTTCGGCATCGAACAGATGGCAGTGCTCGGGGGGAAGGCGGAGATGAACTTGATCTCGGCTCGCGACCGGATGGGTGCCGCGCACCACGGCGGTCAGATCACCACCGCCCTCGACACGGATATGAACGTGACTTTCCGTGCCGAGCCGCTCGACGAGCCTCACCGTGCCGGCGAGATGCGCCTCCTCCGGCGAGGTCAATTCGAGCTTGTCGGGGCGAATTCCGAGGGTGACCGGACGATCCCGGTTGAGCGACTCGGACGAACACGTATCGAGCGTCACCGGCCGCGATAAGCCGCCTCCGGCAAGCGTCACGCGGGTCGCAGCCTGCTCCGCGACACCCGCCGGCAGGAAGTTCATCCGCGGTGAACCGATGAAGCCGGCGACGAAGAGATTTGCCGGACGATAGAACAGTTCGAGCGGCGTGCCGAACTGGCTGACGCGTCCCTTGTCGAGCACCACGACCCGATCGGAGAGGGTCATAGCCTCCACCTGATCATGCGTCACATAGATCATCGTCACGCCGAGGCGTTCGTGCAGCGCCGCCAGTTCGACGCGCATCGTCACTCTTAAACCGGCATCGAGATTGGAGAGCGGCTCGTCTAGCAGGAAGAGCTTCGGCTCGCGCACGATCGCCCTGCCGATCGCCACACGCTGACGCTGGCCGCCGGAAAGCTGGCGGGGCTTGCGGTCCAGGAGCTCCGTGATCCTCAGAATTTCGGCCGCATTGTTGACACGCCGGTCGATCTCGTTTCGCTTCATACCGTTCAGCGCAAGGCCGAAGGAAAGGTTCTTGCGCACATTCATATGCGGATAGAGCGCGTAATTCTGGAAGACCATGGCGATGTCGCGCCTGGCGGACGGCAGATCGGTGATGTCGCGGTCGCCGAGTCGGATCGATCCCCCGTCGAGATTTTCAAGTCCGGCGATCGAGCGCAGGAGCGTGCTCTTGCCGCAGCCGGACGGCCCCAGAAAGCAGACGAACTCGCCGTCGGCGATCTCGAGATCGATGCCCCTCAAAATTTCATGGGAGCCGAAGGACTTGCGAAGATTGTCGATGCGAATTGTGGCCAAGCTCCCCTCCCGGCAGGCGGCTGATCAACCGCTTGCTCATCAGCTTGTTAAACGTTTTTATCGCCAATAAAAACGTTTAACTTTGTTGTAAAGACGAAAATTTCCATCAGGGGCCTTTACCTGCGCCAGCACCGCGTCGAGGGCCCCGAGGAAACGGTCGCCATCGTCTGCGCTGAAGGGCGCAGGCGGCTTGATTTTCAGCACGTTGTGCTGCGGTCCCTCGCTCGACAGCAGGATGCGGTGCCTCTCCTTCATTTCGGTAATGACGAAGTCGAGCTCCGCTGCGGCCGGCTCAAGGGTGTCGCGATCACGCACGAGCTCGATTCCGTTGAAGAGACCGTAACCGCGCACGTCGCCGATGATGGTATGGCGGCTGGCGAGTTCGCGCGCTCCATCCATCAGACGGTTTCCGACGACCGCACAATGGTGCATGAGGCGCTCATCGCGGATGATGTCGAGCACGGCGAGGCCGATCTCGGCCGATACCGGGTTTCCGCCGAACGTGTTGAAATATTCCATTCCATTTGCAAAGGCCGCGGCAATCGCCTCGGTGGTCACCACCGCCGCCATCGGGTGGCCGTTGCCGATCGGCTTGCCCATGGTGACTATGTCGGGCACGACTCCTTGCGTTTCATGCGCCCACATATGACTGCCGACACGGCCGAACCCCACCTGGACCTCGTCAGCGAGGCACAACCCACCGGCCGCACGTACATGCGCATAGGCCCCTCTGAGATAGCCTTCCGGGAGCACCAGTTGACCGCCCGTGCCGAGGATGCCCTCGCTGAAGAAGAGCGCGGGTTTGCGCCCTTCCGCCGCCAGAGCATCGATCTGACGCTTCACGTCCTCGGCATATTTGCGCCCCGCGTCTGTATCGCCATAGCGATAGCGTCCACGATAGAGGTCCGGGATTTCGGCGACCCGCACATGCGCCGGCCGCCCTTCCCCGCCCTTGCCCGCGAATTTATAGGGACTGACATCGATCAGGCTTGTCAGATGGCCGTGATAGGCGTGATCGACGGTAATGACGTCGCGGTTGCCGGTATAGGCGCGCGCCAGCCGGATCGCGAGATCGTTGGCCTCGCTGCCGGAATTGACGAAGAAGCAGACGTTCAGCGGATCAGGGAAGAGCGCCGCAAGCCGGCGCGAATATTCCACCAGACTGTCATGCAGATAGCGGGAATTGGTATTGAGCCGCGCTATCTGCATCTGCGCCGCCTTGACGACGCGCGGATGGCAATGGCCGACGTGGCAGACATTGTTGACCATGTCGAGCCAGCGCGTGCCCTCGTCATCGATCAGGTAGGCGCCCTCGCCGGCAACGATCTTGAGAGGCGCCGAGCCGTAGGCGATGCTTAGGGAGCGACCGATGCGGCGCTGGCGTTCGCGCACCAGGAACGCCTTGTCGCGCTCGACGATCACCGACGCCGGAACGGAAAGGCCGAGCACGACGCTCGGATCGGGGCTGATCTCTCGCCAGACCTGCCACTGCTCTTTGACGCCGACGCCGTGCATGCGGCCCTCGAGGCCGAGATGATCGGTGACGATCTGGAAATGCAGATGCGGAACCCACCCGCCGTTTTCGGCGCGATTCCCCATGGCCGCGAAAGCTTCGCCCCTGGCGACCGGCTGGCCGATCGACAGCCGTGAGGCGCTTTCACGGGAGAGATGTCCGTAGAGCGTCCAGAACGCGTCGCCCTCGCCCGTCCTATGTTCGAGCAGAATGGTCGGTCCGAAACCGTAAGGGACCGCGTCGTCATGGTAAAATGCGACCTTGCCGGCGAAGGGTGCATGCACCGGCTCGTTGGCGGGAGCGAAGAGATCGATGCCAAGGTGAATCGTGCGGCGCAGGCTTGCAGTCGCCTGGTAAGCGTCACCCTTGTAGACCGCTCTGTCCTCTCCGTAGAGGCCAAGGCCGAAATCCGCCCCCTCCGCATGAATATGTGCTTCGATGCGCGCTTGCGCCACGTCCTTGTCGAGACCTGCCCAGGTCCCGGAGCTGTTCGCGGAAAAATCGAAGACGGCTGGCTTCGGTCTTGCGATGCGCGGCTTGATGACGCCCGAAAAATCATGAGCATTGCTCTCCAGCCACCGCACCACCCGCGCGGCCTTCGGGATCGGTGCAAAACCGCAGGCGTCGCGAAGGCGGGCGATGGCGAACGGCCGGTTCTCTTGCTCGAGGCGTCTCAGTTCCCGCCAGACGTCCTCCTGGCTGACGAGCAGATAGGTGTTTTCGGGGTTGTCGCGGATCTGCCTCGCCGCCATGCACATGCTGACGGCATAGCGGGTGCGCACGAGATCGAAGATCAGCTCGGCCTCCGTTTCGCCGAGCGGATTGACGCCGTGATAGCCGCCAGCCAGCCGCGCGATGGCGCCGATCGGATCCGGCGAACCGATCAGCGCATAGGCGGAAGCGACCGCCACTTCCACCACGCGATTGCTCTCGACCATATCGCCGAAGTCGAGCAGTCCGCTGACGCAGCCGTCGGCGCCGACGAGGACGTTATAGTCATTGGCATCATTATGGATGACCTGCCGGGGGCAAGCCTTAAGGCGCGGCAGCACCGTGGAGACGAAGTGCTCGAGGATCGCGCGAACCGCTCTGCGCTTCTCCATACCCTCGATCAGATCGACATTGGCGAGGTGCATCTCCGCCCGGGCTATATCCCAGGCGTACTCTCTCCTGGTCCCGGGATGAGAGAAACCGGCGAGGCTGCGGTCGAGCTTGCCGAGCAGCGCCCCAAGGGTCTCGACGCTGTTGCTCGAGCGGTTGGCGGCTCGTGCCCAGGTTTCCCCGGGCAGCCACGTCAGAAGACGTGCGACGCGCTCTCCATTGAATTCGACGCGGGTGAACGAGGCGCCGGAGCGGCTCGGCAGGGCCTTCGCGACAGGCAGTTCCGTCGCCTCGCGCGCGAGATGGTCGAGAACCGCGATCTGCATGTCGAGCTCCTCGGGCGCGCCGAGGGCATGCAGCTTCAGCAGGAACGCGCGACCGTCGCTCGCCTGAATGCGGAAATTGAGATCGTGCTCGCCGGGCAGCGCCAGGATTTTTCCCGCGATGCCGTATTCGGCGGCAAGCAGGGCCTCGATCGCTGCTATTCCCTGCACGTTCTTGATCTCGCTCGTCGTCATCGTTCCACTCGCTTCACCACGATACCGTTCTGCCGTCGAAGGCCCGGAAGCTGCCGCTCTCGGCGAGCCCGGTCCTGCCTACGATCGCCTTCAGGCCTGCGGCACTCTCCGCAACCGGCACACTCGCCTGAGGGCCGCCCATATCGGTTCTGACCCAGCCGGGGTGGAGCGACAGCACGGTGACACCGTGCGGGCGCAGATCCTGGGCGAGCTTGACCGTTGCCATGTTCAGCGCCGCTTTCGAACAACGATAGGCATAGTCTCCTTCGTCGTCGTCGAGCGTGCCCTCGGCAAGCGATCCTGCGCGGCTGCTGATATTGGCGACGATGCGATCGCCGCCAGCCAGGAGATTGCGGAGCAGCGCCCGCACGATCAGGATCGGCGCCAGGGCATTGACGCGCATCACCTCCAGGAAATCCTCGGGCTCCACGGTCGACAGTCCGCCTGTATCGCCGCGGATTGCGGCATTGTTGATGAGGACATCGATCGGCCGCTCGCCGAGGCTTTCGGCAAGCGCCGCCATCGAGCTGGCGTCCGTGACGTCGAGTATCCGACGTTCGATGCCGGTTTCCCCATTCCCCGCCGAAGGTTGACGGCCGCAGGCGATCACCCGCCAGCCGGCGGCTGCATATTGCCGTCCAAGTTCCTGACCAAGGCCCCGCGATGCGCCGGTGATCAGCACCGTGCGCGCACCCTCTTCCCCTCTCCTATCGATGCTTGATGTCATATTTCCGCTCGATCATGTTGATGAGGCTCGCCGCCGCGAGCGTCAGGAAGATGTAGAAGATGGCTGCCGAGTTATAGGGCGCAAAGGGCAGGAAACTCGCCGACTGGAACTCGCGCATGCGCTGGGTGATGTCGCGGATCGACAGAATCGACAGGAGCGACGTGTCCTTGAGGATCGCGATCAGCTCGTTGCCGAGCGGTGGAATGATGATCCGGAACGCCTGCGGCAGGACCACCAGCCGCGCCGTCTGCCACCGGTTGAGCCCGATGCTGCGCGCCGCTTCGATCTGGCCGATCGGGATCGCATTGATGCCGGAGCGGAAGATTTCCGCCAGATAGGCGGAATAGGCGAGCGCCATAGCGACGATGCCGCGCATCAGGTTCGGCGGATCGAGCACGCCTTGTGTCGCATCCTTCAGCGCCCCGCTTAAGGGCAGGCCGACATAGAGTACGATCACCAGCATCGGAATGCCGCGGATCGTGTCGACGACGAACTCCGAGCCGATCGCCAGGGGATGACGGCGGTGCAGATAGCCGCCGAAGGTCAGCAGACCGAGGATGATTGCCAGGACGGCGAAAGTGATGCCTGCGGCCCGGTCGCGATCGTTCAAGGCCGCCGTTTCCCAAAGGAGCGGCAAGCCCCCGGGTACGGCTGCCGACGGCAGAAGCGCCGCCGTCACCTCGTTCTTTTCCATCGCCGCGACTGCCTCCGCCGGGCCAAGGAAGGTTCGCACCGCCGCCTCTTCACCGGGCGCGCCCGGATATTGGCCGAAACGGACCGCGCCTATGAGGCCGGACGGCGTGTTGCTGACGATCGCGACCGTGCCGTCGAGCCGCCCCGCAAGCACATAGGCCGTGCGAGGCTGCAACAGGAACCAGGCGGCGACGAGCGTCAGGCCGAGGGTCGCGAGCGCGAAGATGATGCTGGTGCGCGCCGTATAATGCAACTGAAGCAATCCGACCCAGATGAGGCCGATGATCGCGGCGAGAAGATAGGCGGCAATGGCTGCGCGAACCGTCGTCGCCACGCCGGCGGCAAAGGCGATATGCGCAAAGAAGAGGATGAACAGGAGCCCCCCACTGCTGACGAGGCCGATGCTTAACGCTCCCAAGCGGCGCATGATGCTTTCCGGCGTGGATGCCTTGCCGGCACCGAAGAAAAGCATGAAGCCGAGCAGTGTCAGCGCGAAATAGGCCGGAAAAAGCACGGCCTCGATGCCGCGCAGGGTCATGTCCGCGGCGTCCGTGAGTTGCCGAGGGCTAAGCCCCTTCACAACGAGATCGGACGTGAAGGGATCGACGGCATTGGCGACGACCGACGCAAGGTAGGGGTGAACGGCGTCGCTCAGAAGCACGGAGGCCGCCGCAGCGAGATTGAGTACGGCGGCAGCGAGCGCCAGCCGCGGCCGCGGCGCCTTGGCTCGGGAAAAGACGAGAACGGCGACACCCGAGCCAAAGGCGACGAGCAGAGCAAGGAAACCCGGTACGAAGGCGGACGAGCCGTTCTCGACTCCGAGAATGGCTCTCAGCGAACGTTCGTAGTCTCCGGAGGAGGCGAAAAGATAGATGATGAACGGCAGCGCTGTCAGAATGATCAGATTGCTGGGCCGCACGCTTCTCAGGAACGACATTCATCCCTCCCGGGGATCCTGCGCAGAAATTCGGCCCCGGAGCGCAGACCGCTCCGGGGGTGCTCGGATGAGGTTACTTCACGCCCCAGTATTTGTTGACGAGCTGATCCAGCGTGCCGTCGTCGCGGATCATCTTCAGACCTTCGTTGAAGGCGGCGACATTGGCATCGCCCTTGCGGAAGACGAGGCCGAGCGGATCGGATTCGAGATCCCGGATCGCCACCACGAGTTCGCCGACGAACTCGCGTTCGTAAGCGGCAGCATTGGCCCCGTTGATGACGACGCCATCGACATCTTTGTTCTTGAGCGCGATGATCGCGGCGCTGAAGCTGTCATAGGCGACGACGTTTTCTTTGCCGACCACCCCCTCGGCGACCTGCGCATCCGTGGTGTTGGCCTGGGCGGAGAGCTTCTTGCCCTTCGACTTGAAGTCCTCCAGCGACACGCCCTGGTCCTCGACCCGCATCAGTACCGCCTGGCTGTTGACGATGTAGGGATCCGAGAAGTCCATGGCCTTCTTGCGCTCCTCGGTAATCGACACGCCCGAGGCAACGAGATCGAAGTTGCCCTGGTCGAGCGCTGCGAAGATGCCGTCCCAACCGGTGGTCACGAATTCAGCCTGACAATTGATCTTGGCGCAGATCGCATTCACCACATCGATATCGAAACCGACGATCTGGCCGGTCGCGGGATCGACGCTCTCCATCGGCGGCGAGGTCGTGTCCGAGCCGACCTTAAGCAGCTTCCCGCCGAGATCGGCGGCCGAGGCCCCGCCCGAGGCCAGAACCGCAACCGCAAGTGCGATCATCAATTTTTTCATGTTGTTCTCCTCCGTTGTAAAAGTCGTTTCTCAAACGCTGTGAGGTAGCCGCCCGCCGAGACTGTCGGGCTGCCTCTCGATCAGCCTTGGCCTGAAAACCTGCTTCAACGTCCGCGCATCCTCCCCCGCCATGCGCCGCAGCAGGAACTCCCCGAGGGTTCGCCCGAGAACTTCGATGGGCTGATAGAAGGTCGTGATCGGCGGCGTGAAATAGGCGCTGACATTGATGTCGTCATAGGCGACCACGTCGACATCGACGCCGATCCGCCGTCCACGCGAGCCCAGGCCCGAAAGCACGCCGAGCGTGGTCGACTCGTTGCTGCAGACGAAGGCCGTCGGCGGCCGCGCCGCGTCGAGAAGCCCGAGCGCGCTCTCGCGGCCGAAATGGGTAGAAAGGTCGCCTTCGGCGATCAGATCGTCGGACGGCGATAGGCCCGCCTCGCGAAAAGCCCGCAAGAAGCCGTCCACCCTGTCCTCGGCGTAGGAGAGATGCCGGAGCGGATTGACGAGCGCGATCCGCCGGTGTCCGCCGGCAATCAGCCGGGCGGTCGCCGCATGGGCCGCCCATTCGTTGTTGATGTCGACATGCGCGTAGTCGAGGGGCTTCCGACAGCGACCAAGAGAGACGAAGGGAAACCGGCTCTCGACCAGAAGATCGATGCGCGGGTCGTCCGCGCGTATGCCTGAGAATATCAGTCCGTCCGCCAGACCCTCATCGATGATCCGGCGCGCCACCTCGCAGCCGTCCTCCACATTGCGCACGACGTGGACCGACATGCGATAGTCGCTGCCTTCCAGCGCCTGACTGATGCCGCTGAGGATCTGGGTATATTCGACGCCGTCCCATTCATAGTCGCGCGCAGCCGTTACCGGCATGAGCACGGCAGCCTGGCAGGTCCGGCCGGTCCTCAGCGCCATGCCGCGGGCGTTGGCACGATAGCCGATCTCTGCAGCGGCGCGATGGATGAGCGCCTTCGTGGCCGGCGCAACCATGGGAGAGCCGTTGAGCGCCTTCGACACGGTCGCAATGGAATAGCCCGTAGCCTCGGCCAAAGCCTTGATCCCCGGCCGTGCGCGCGGCGACTGCGTGTTTTCCATGATCGGCCTCCCGACGAAAGCCGTATCAGCTGATAAAAACGATTTCAACGAAAAATATAAACGTTTTTATTCCGTGTTCGCATGAGTATATGCGGTTGGTGGATATGTCGGCGAGCGATTGAGGATAATGCCTGCGCCACGAGAAACGGCGCGCAGCAGGATGCCGAGAAACGAGCTCATGTCGATTACGACGACGCCGGCAAGCGAAAGCTCGTTTTCTTCGGTTTCTGTTCTCTACTTCTCGATCTTGCCGGCAAAATCCGCCGGGTTCTTGTATTTCACCGTTTGCAGATGCTCGCAGTAGAGCACCAGCTCGCCCTCGTTCTTGAAGACCTGGTAGCTGGCGCGGATGAGCCCAAGGTCTTTGTAGCGGGACGTTTTTTCCATGTTGGTGCGGATCGTGTAGATCGTGTCGCCTATGAAGACCGGCTTGATGAACCGCAGTTTGTCGTAGCCATAGGAAAAGGCGTTGACGCAGTTGGTAGCGACGAGGCCGAGACCGGCCGAGAACACGAAGGCGCCGGCAACGAGGCGACGGCCGAAGATGCCTTCCCGCTCCGCAAACATCTGGTCCTGGACATAAGGATGAATGTCGACGACCAGGGTATTGAAGAGATGGCTATCGCTCTCGCCGATCGTCCGGCGTAACGACCGGATGCGCTGACCGACGGGCCAATCCTCGTAGAACCAGTTTTCGGCGTTCCAGACCGGCAAAGCGGAATGGTCTTCCGGCATGTCGGCGGGACGTGTCGAAGAAACTCCGACGGTGGGCGTGAACTCATCCATGATCAGTACCTGCGTAAGAAGGCCGGGATTACCAGGGCCGTTTTCGACCTCTGCGCCACCGTGGCGCAGAGGTCGTATTTCGTCGCGCTATTGGACCGCCGTCGTCCCATAGACCAGGTTCGGCAGCCAAAGCGACAGCTGCGGGAACATGCTCAGCATGACGAGAATGACCATCATCATCGCCAGATAAGGCAGCACCTCGCGGGCATAGGCCATCATCGGCACTTTCAGCACCATGGACGAGATGTACATCAATCCCCCGACCGGCGGCGTGATGCCGGCGATGGTCAGGTTCGTGATGAAGACGACGCCGAAATGCACGCGATCGATGCCCACGCCGTCGATGATCGGGATCAGCATCGGCGTCAGGATGATCAGCGCCGCCGACCCCTCGATCGCCGTGCCGATGACGATCAGCAGGACGTTGATGAGGAGCAGCATCAGGAGCGGATTGTCGGTGGCTTCGCCGAGCCAGCCGGACATGGCCTGCGGCACCTGCTCCCAGGCGAGATAGAAACCGAAGGCTGCCGCCGCGCAGATCATGATCATGACCACGGCCGAATCGCGCACGGCCTCGGCAAGAACCTCCGGGATCTGGCGGAAGGTGAATTCGCGGTAGCCGAACACGGCGACGAAGAGCACGTAGACGACCACCACCGCACCGGCTTCGGTGGTGGTGAAAAGACCGTATCGCGTACCGGCGAAGATCACCACCGGGATCGACAGCGCCCAGAGCCCGTCGATCAGCGCCCGGACGCCCTCTGCGCGGGTGGCACGCTCCTTGCGCAACGGCTTGTAACCACGCTTGCGGGCGATGAAATAGGTGGTGACCATGAGCCCGGTCGCCAGCACGAGGCCAGGTATGACACCCGCTGCGAAGAGCCGGCCGATGGACGTCTCCGCCAGAAAACCATAGACGATAAGGCCGATCGACGGCGGAATGAGGCTCGTGATGATGGCCGCCGACGATGTGATGACCGCGGCGAAGGCCCGGCTGTAGCCCCGTTGCGACATCTCGACGCCGAGCGTCTTGGCGAGCATCGCCGCATCGGCATTGGCAGATGCGGTAAGTCCGCCGAGCAAGGTGCCGAGCACGGTGCACATCTGCGCCAGCGCGCCCGTCATGTGGCCGACGAGCACGTCCGCAAGCGCCAATAGACGCCGCGTGATGCCCGAGGCGTTCATGATGCAGCCGGCAAGAACGAACAGCGGCAGCGCCAACAAGGACACGGATTGACTGCCTTCAGCCATTTCCTGCGCGAAATTGGCGAGCGGGATCATGTCCATATTGATGAGGAAGAAGGCGAACGCTCCGATCGCCATGGCCCAGGTGATCGGCGTCGACAGCAGAAACAGGACGACGACGAGAAGCGAGGGGCCGGCCAGATGGAATAGGGTCATATCAGCGATTCCAAATTGCGGTGCTGACGGGCGACCCAGGGCCTCTCGACGATCAGATGCTGGACCAACATCCCGGCGGAGGCGAGCGCCAGAGGCGCATAGGACAGGCTGCGCGACAGATCGAGTGCGATCGTATGCACATTGCGTGAGGTCCAGGCCTGCCAGGCGAAGAGGATGGTCATGACGATGAAGAAGAGCGCCAGCAGCAGATAGTTGAACCAGGCGACGGCTTTCCGCCAGCTGTCCGGGAGGGCCGCGACAAGCACGTCGATCGCCGCATGCGTGCCGAGACGGACGCCCGCGACGGCACCGAAGAAGACGAGATAGGCGAAGACCATCATCGCGAGTTCATAGGTCCAGGCGGCCGGCTGCGGAAAGACATAACGGCTGACGACCCCCCAGAGGATCGAGAAGACGATGACGAGGAGCGCCGCGACGCCGATTGCCTCATCGGCGCGGCGCAGGCTGAAGAGAGGAATTGTCTCCTCCGGCGAGCGTGAGCTTTCCATGATGCCTCGATTGTTAAGGGGCAATCCGAACTGGCGTCGATGCAGGCCCGTTTGCCATTCGGGGCGCGATCACGCCGGCGAAGACGCGGCCCCGCGGCAGCTGCGTCCAAGAGCGGGGTGAAGAAAAGTGTACGCGGTCTTCCGCCCACATCCCGCTCTAACTCTTCGAAACCGGCGTCTCCTACTCTGCCATCGCCTTCTGCACCTGATCATAGATGCCGGGCGTGATGTTCGGCACCTTCTCATAGGCAGCACGCGAGGCCTCGGTGAATGACGGAATGTCGACATCCGTCACGATCTCCACGCCGGAGGCGGCGAGCTGCTTTGCATAGGCATCGTCCGTCTCCAGCGTCATCTGCGTCAGTTCCTTGGCAATCGTCTGCCCTTCCTCCAGGAGGATCGTCTGCAGGTCTTCGGGCAGGCTGTTGAAGAACTGGCTGGAGGCCACCCAGGCCGTGAACATGATCTGGTGGCCGGTCTTCGAAATGACCTTGCGGGTCTCGTTCAGCTTCGCCCCGGCGATAGAGCCGAAGGGACCCTCGGCCGCGTCGACGACTCCGGTCTGCAACGCATTGTAGACGTCTCCCCACGGCAATTCCGTCGGCCTTGCTCCGTAGTTGCCGAAGGTCGCCATCATGATCGGCGACGAGGGGACGCGAATGGTGACGCCGGCCAGGTCCGCGGGTGAGCGAACCGGCTTGTTGGCGATGATGTGACGGTAGCCGAACAGGCCGTTCGGCATGATGATCTTGATGCCCCGCGCCTCCAGCTTGCCGGAAAGGTCCTTGTAGAGATCCGAAGCGAAGAGACGGTCCGTCGCCGCCAGATCCGGATAGACATAGGGGCCGGCGAGGATCGACAGATCCGGCACGAACTGGCCTAGCTGACCATAATCGGTGGCGCTGAGCAGGCTTGCGCCGCTCATCACCATCTCATTGACCTTTTTTTGCGCGCCGAGCTGATCGCCCGTCATGACGGTAATGGCGATGCGTCCGCCGGAACGCTCACCGACACGCTCGGCATAGGTCTTCATCGCCTTGATGATGGGCTCGTTGGGATTCACCTGCGAGGTCGAGAATCGCAGGCTGTATTCCTGCGCGTTGGCAATGCCGCAGAACGACAATGCAGCCATCGCGGCCGCAGCGATCAAGGTCTTCATGCTGTCCTCCCTATTCCGGACTCCGCCTCCGGACTTTCACAAGTTTGAATAATATATTCACAAATGAACGAATGGCGTCAAGCGATGAATCGTCGCTCGATGGCCGTCAAAACAGAGAAAACCTCGACGGCTTCCACATCGCGACGGCTCAATTCGCGCGAACAATCTATTCCTAAATAAATTTTCGGCCGGATCTCGGAGAGCCCGGCAGTCGATCCATCCTCGGCCCGCGATCCTGGGCTCCTCCGCGCGTCATCCTTGACCAGGGTCACGCCGAGGATGACTGCGCTGGCACAAGAAAGGGCGCGGCGAGACCGGTGCACCAATCGGCTGATCATTGCGAACGGCACAAAATTTCATCACCGAGTGCAAACGGCTTACTTTTAAAGCAAACGGCTTACTTCGCGACAAAGGGCGTTTTCCGTCTTCTTCAGAGTTTTCAAGGCAATAGCCGAAGGGCGGAGATCTGGCACAGCATTTGCATTCCTACAACTGCTTCGGTCAATGGCGATTGAAGCGAGCTCAGGCGCCGCATACGCCTGCCGAAGACACCGACGTCGCAAGGTCTTTGCCTCCGTAAGGGTTTCCTCCCGGTCCCGGAGCGCAATTTCCGAGCGGCGTTTTTTTATGCCGGTTTCGGCCGGCCAAATCGAACCGACCTGAACTGCCGCGAAGCACTGCTCGAATTTTCCTATGAGCGCCCGCTTCGTAGAAGCTGCGGAGTGACCACATGACTGAAACTGCACGCGAGAAACTCGTCATCGTCGGCAACGGCATGGCTCCGGGCCGGATGCTGGAAGAGCTCTTCGAAAAGGCGCCCGGGCGTTATGCCGTAACGATCTTCAACGCCGAGCCGCGCGTCAACTACGACCGCATCATGCTCTCGCCGGTGCTATCCGGCGAGAAGGAGTATGAGGAGATCATCATCCATGGCGACGGATGGTACATCAAGCACGGCATCACCCTCTATAAGGGCCACAAGATCATTGCGATCGATCGCGACGCCAAGACCGTCACCTCCGACCACGGCGTCACGGAAAGCTATGACAAGCTGGTGATCGCCACCGGTTCGGTGCCCTTCATCATCCCGGTGCCGGGCAAGGAACTGCGCGGCGTCATCACCTATCGTGACCTGGACGACGTGCAGGCGATGCTGCTCGCGGCGCAATCTCGCGAAAAGGCCGTCGTCATCGGTGGCGGCCTGCTCGGGCTGGAGGCGGCAGCAGGTCTTCAGGCACGCGGCATGGACGTCACCGTTCTGCATGTCATGCCGACACTGATGGAACGCCAGCTCGATCCGGCCGCAGGCTACCTCCTGCAGAAGACCGTCGAAGAGCGCGGCATCAAGGTCGTCACAAAGGCGAACACGAAGCGCATCCTCGGCGAGGAGAAGGTCGAGGGCATCGAACTCGACGATGGCCGGATCATTCCGGCGACGCTGGTCGTGATGGCCGTCGGTATCCGGCCGAATGCCGGTCTTGCCAAGGAAGCCGGGCTCGCCGTCAATCGCGGCATCGTCGTCGACGCCGGAATGCAGACGTCCGACGGGGACATCATGGCACTCGGCGAGTGTGCCGAAGTCGGTGGCATGGTCTACGGCCTCGTCGCGCCCCTTTACGAAATGGCGCGCGTCGCCGCCTCCCACCTCGCCGGCGACCGTCGCGCCGCCTTCGCGCATTCCGACACGCCGACGAAACTGAAGGTGACGGGCATCAACCTCTATTCGGTCGGCGACTTCGCCGATGCCGACGGACGCGAGGAGATCGTGCTGCGTGATGCCACTGCCGGCATCTACAAGCGGCTGGTACTGAAAGACAACCGCATCATCGGTACCGTGCTCTATGGGGACACCGCCGACGGTGCCTGGTTCAACGACCTTTTGAAGCGCGGGAGGGACATCTCCGAAATGCGCGACACCCTTATCTTCGGCCAGGCCTATCAGGGGGGATCTCCGCTGGACCCTACGGCGGCCGTTGCAGCCTTGCCGGATGATGCGGAAATCTGCGGCTGCAACGGCGTGTGCAAGGGCAAGATCGTCGGAGCGATCACCTCCAAGGGCCTGACCTCGCTCGACGACGTGCGCGCCCACACCAAGGCTTCCGCCTCCTGCGGTTCCTGCACCGGCCTGGTCGAGCAGATCATGTCGCTGACGCTCGGCGACACCTACAATCCGGCTGCGGTGCAGCCGATGTGCAACTGCACCGATCTCGGCCATGACGACGTGCGGCGCCTGATCAAGGCGAAGAAGCTGAAATCCATTCCCGCCGTCATGCAGGAACTAGAATGGAAGACCTCCTGCGGCTGCGCGAAGTGTCGCCCCGCCCTCAATTATTACCTCGTCTGCGATTGGCCGGATGAATATGCCGACGATTACCAGTCGCGCTTCATCAACGAGCGTGTCCACGCCAATATCCAGAAGGACGGCACCTATTCCGTCGTACCCCGCATGTGGGGCGGCGTCACCAATTCGAAGGAACTTCGCGCCATCGCCGATGTCGTCGACAAGTTCAACGTGCCGCTGGTGAAGGTGACCGGCGGTCAGCGCATCGACCTGCTCGGCATCGAGAAGGAGGACCTGCCCGCCGTCTGGGCCGATCTCGGCCAGGCGGGCTTTGTTTCGGGTCAGGCCTACGCCAAGGGGCTCAGAACGGTGAAGACCTGCGTCGGCTCCGATTGGTGCCGCTTCGGCACGCAGGATTCGACCGGCCTCGGCATCCGCATCGAGAAATTCATGTGGGGCTCCTGGACGCCGGCCAAGCTGAAGATGGCCGTCTCCGGTTGCCCGCGCAATTGCGCGGAGGCGACCTGCAAGGACGTCGGCGTCATCTGCGTCGACTCCGGCTTCGAGATCCATTTCGCAGGTGCCGCCGGCCTCGACATCAAGGGCACCGAGGTTCTGGGTCTGGTCAGGACCGAGGACGAGGCGCTCGAACATATCGTCGCGCTGACGCAGATGTATCGCGAGCAGGCCCGCTACCTCGAGCGCATCTACAAATGGGCAAAGCGCGTCGGCCTCGACGAGATCCGCCGACAGATCATGGACGATGTGGAAAAGCGCAAGGCCTATTTCGACCGCTTCGTCTTCAGCCAGAAATTCGCCCAGGTCGACCCTTGGTCGGAACGGGTCTCCGGCAAGGACAAGCACGAGTTCCGGCCGATGGCGACGGTCGGCTTCAATCAGGCAGCGGAGTAATCGATGACGATGAACTGGATTGCAATTGGCGATATCAACGACATCCCGCTGCGCGGCGCCCGCTGCGTCAGGACGCCCACAGGCAAGATCGCGGTCTTCCGGACCGCCCATGACGAGGTCTTCGCTATCGAGGACCATTGCCCGCACAAGGGCGGCCCTCTTTCCCAGGGGATCGTGCACGGCACGGCCGTCACCTGCCCGCTGCACAATTGGGTGATCTCGCTCGAGACCGGCAAGGCGCTCGGTGCCGACGAGGGCGAGGTGCGCACGATCCCCATCCGCAACGACAATGGCGCATTGTTCGTCGCTCTCGAGAGCCTCGCACTGGCAGCGGCGGAATAAGAATGGCGCAAGAGGTCAAGACCACCTGTCCCTATTGCGGCGTGGGCTGCGGCGTCATTGCCCGTGTGGGGGATGACGGCGCAGTGAGCGTCAAGGGCGATCCGGAACATCCCGCCAATTTCGGCAGGCTCTGTTCGAAAGGGTCGGCGCTCGCCGAGACCCTCGATCTCGACGGCCGCCTCCTTCACCCGGAAATCGGCGGCCGTCGCGCAGGCTGGAGCGAGGCGCTCGATCTCGTTGCCGAACGCTTTTCGCGCAGTATCGCCGAGCACGGTCCCGATTCGGTTGCCTTCTACGTCTCGGGACAATTGCTGACGGAGGACTATTACATCGCCAACAAGTTGATGAAGGGTTTCATCGGCTCGGCGAATATCGACACCAATTCCCGGCTCTGCATGTCTTCCTCCGTCGCGGGCCACCGCCGGGCCTTCGGTTCCGACACGGTGCCGGGCGCTTACGAGGACCTGGAGCTCGCCGAACTCGTGGTGCTGACGGGCTCCAATCTGGCCTGGTGCCATCCGGTTCTCTATCAGCGTCTCTCCGCAGCCAAGGCAAACCGCCCGGAGATGAAGATCGTCGTCATCGACCCCCGGCGCACGATGACCGCGGACATCGCCGACATGCATCTGGCGATCGCGCCCGACGGAGACGTCGCCCTCTTCAACGGCCTGCTTGCCCATCTCGCCGCAAGCGGCGCGGTCGACCGGAACTATATCTCGAATTACACGAGCGGCTTCGACGAGGCCGTCGCGGCCGCATCAAGGCTCGATCTTCCCGCACTTTCCACGGCGACCGGGCTGACTGTGGCGCAGCTTCGCGCCTTCTTCCGGCTCTTCGAAACGACCGAAAAGGTCGTGACCTGCTATAGTCAAGGCGTCAACCAGTCTGCCGCCGGGACCGACAAGGTCAATGCCATCATCAACTGCCATCTCGCGACCGGCCGCATCGGCCGGCCGGGCATGGGACCCTTCTCGCTGACCGGGCAGCCCAATGCGATGGGCGGGCGGGAGGTCGGGGGGCTGGCAAATATGCTTGCCGCCCATATGGACATCGAGAAATCGCTCCACCGGGATCAGGTACGGCGCTTCTGGGGCGCGCCCTCTGTGGCGAGCAAGCCCGGCCTCAAGGCGGTGGACATGTTCCGCGCGGTCGCAGACGGGCGCATCAAGGCGCTGTGGATCATGGCGACGAACCCGGTCGTCTCGATGCCCGACGCCGATGCCGTCGAAGCGGCGATCAAAGCCTGTCCCTTCGTGGTCGTCTCCGACATCGTGAGAGATACCGACACGGCCCGCCACGCCCACGTGCTCCTGCCCTCGCTCGGCTGGGGCGAGAAGGACGGTACGGTCACCAATTCCGAGCGCCGCATCTCGCGCCAGCGCCCCTTTCTCGCAGCCCCCGGCGAAGCGCTGCCCGACTGGTGGCAACTCGCCGAAGTCGGAAGGCGCATGGGCTTCGCCGCGGCCTTCACCCATGGTTCACCAGCCGTGATCTTCGCCGAGCATGCCGCGCTTTCGGGGTTCGAAAACGAAGGACGCCGCGATTTCGACATCAGCGCCCATGCGGAGATCGACGGCCCTGCCTATGACGGACTGAGGCCGTTTCAGTGGCCGCAGCCCCAGGGCAGCGCGCCGCAGAAGAAGCGGTTCTTTGCCGAGGGCGCATTCTATCATCCGGATGGCCGCGCGCGCCTCGTCGCGGTCGAGGTGCCACGGCCAAGAAGTGCTAACGATGCCTTCCCCTTCACGCTCAACACCGGCCGGGTGCGCGACCACTGGCATACCATGACGCGCACGGGCAAGAGCGCCCGGCTGTCGGGCCATCTCGCCGAGCCCTTCGTCGAGATTCATCCGCGTGACGCACAGGGCGCCGGCATCAGCGACGCCGACCTCGTCACCCTGGAAAGTCCGCACGGGGCGGCGATCGTCCGGGCGCTGGTCACCGACCGGCAGGCGGAAGGCAATCTCTTCGTGCCCATGCACTGGAACGACCAGTTCGCCTCCAAGGCGCGGATCGATGCGCTGGTGGCGCCGGTCACCGACCCGGTCTCCGGCCAGCCGGCGTCGAAGAACATGCCGGTCCGTGCGAGCCGCTTTGCGGCCGCCGCCTATGGCTTCGCGGTTTCGGCGCGTAAACCAAGGGAACTCGACGCCGCCTATTGGGCGCTCGCCAGGGCCGAGGGCGGGTGGCGGGTGGAACTCGCCTTCGCCGAAACGAATGCCGACTGGCTCGACTGGTGCCGGAAAACCTTTGCGATCGCCGCCGGGATCGAACCGATCGGCTATACGGACCGCACCTCCGGCGAGCTTCGCCTGGCCTTTTTCGAAGGGGACCGGCTGCTCGCTACCCTGTTCCTTTCTCCGCGGCCGGTCGCCGTCGCGCGCAGCTGGGCGGTATCGCAGCTCGCCGCTTCGCACCACAATCTCGCCAAGCGCTTCGCGGTAACCGCCGGCCGCCCGGGCGCCGACACGCCCGATCCGGGCGCGACCGTCTGCTCGTGCTTCAGCGTCGGCGTCAACCAGATCACTGCCGCCGTCCGCGACGGTTGCCACAGCGTCGAAGCGGTGGGCGAGAGGCTCAGCGCCGGCACCAATTGCGGCTCCTGCCGCGCCGAGATCAGGGGGATCATAAATGGCTGCCTCACCCTCGCTGCGGAGTGATCTGGCCCAAAAGCCTCAGCGCGTGACCGCACTCGCGACGCTGCCGCTCTTCTGGCCCCTGAACGGCAAACGGGCCGTCGTCGCCGGCGGCAGCGATGCGGCCGCGTGGAAGGCAGAGCTGCTGGCGGCCTGCGGCGCGGAAGTTCACGTCTACGCGCCACGTGCGTCGCTGAGCGATGTCTTCCTAGACCTCCTCGCCCGTGGGCCCGCGCATGAGCACGGCCGGCTCATTCACCACGACCAGGCGTGGCATGTGGGTGATTTTCGCGACGCGGCAATCGCCGTTGCCGATTGCGACGAGCAATCCGATGCAGAAGCATTCTTCCTGGCCGGGCGGAGCGCCGGCGTGCCCGTCAACGTCATCGACAAACCGGCCTTCTGTGCGTTCCAGTTCGGATCGATCGTGAACCGCTCGCCCGTGGTCGTCGCGATCTCGACCGACGGGGCGGCACCGATCCTGGCACAGGCGATCCGCCGGCGGATCGAAGCCCTGCTGCCGCCGGCACTCAAACATTGGGCGACGGTGGCGCAGGCGATCCGCGACCGCGTGAACGCGCGCCTGAAACCCGGTTCCGCGCGCCGCGCCTTCTGGGAGCGCTTCGTCGACCGGGTCTTTCTGGATGCACCGGAGGAGGGTGTAGAGACGCGGCTGATGGCGGAGGTGGATCGTCTGGTCACGCGCCCCTCCGCCATCGGCCGCGTCACCATCGTCGGCGCCGGACCCGGCGACGCGGAACTCCTCACCTTGAAGGCGGTTCGCGCCTTGCAAGCCGCAGACGTGATCCTCTTTGACGAATGGATCCCCGACGACGTCCTGGAACTGGCGCGCAGGGAGGCAAGGCGCGTCCCCGTCACGCCGAGCGCCAAGGGTCGAAGCAGAGACATCGCGGCCCTTGTCGGGGAAGGGAAGCGCGTTGTGCGCCTTCGATCCGGGAACCCGATGGCGCTTGCCGGTGCCGTCGAGGAGATCGCAGCGCTTGAAGGCCTTGGAGTTCCTGTCGAGATCGTGCCGGGCGTCGAGGCGGCACCTTGCCGTTCCGACGTGATCCAGGTGGCCTTCCGCCGGAGGGAGGTCTCGCAACCGGGCCTGCGCGCTGCCCATTGATGCAGACCGGGTGAACGCAACCGCTCAGGAGGCGGAGCCCGCGGAGCGGTTGGCGTTCCGCGATGCCTCCAGCCGATCGATGAACGGCCGTTGCGAAACACTTATCTTGCTGCGCGCCTCCTCGAGCGTGAACCATCCGGCGCGGTCGACCTCCGGGAAGACCTGCATCCTGCCGCTCCGCGGCGGCCACTCTGTCTCGAACACGTTGCTGCGCAGGCTGGCCACGTCGAATTCGCTCTCATGCGCATAGGCCGTGACGAGCTTGCCGCCCTTCTGGCGCTCCTCGCCGAGAAACTCCAAGGGGCCCGTTATCGCGATGCCGGTCTCCTCGAGGAACTCCCGGCGCGCAGCGGCTTCCGGCTCTTCATCGGCATCATACTCACCCTTCGGGATCGACCAGGCGCCGAGGTCCCTGTTCATCCAGAAAGGCCCGCCCGGATGGACGAGCAGAACGAGGAGGTTGCCCGCCTCGTATCGATAAAGCAGAACGCCCGCACTTTTCTTCGGCATTTTCGACCTGCCTGTTTGAAACTGCGCACTTGCGACGGAACCGCACTCAGTTTTCCTCATCCCGCTCTAAGGCGTGTTGAGATTCATAGGTGAAGGTCAAGCCGCTTATCGTCTCCCCCCTTGTGGGGGAGATGGCCGGCAGGCCAGAGGGGGTTGAACGCCAAACCCTGCATGCCGCCGAAGACGAATTTGCCGCGAGGATACCCTGCGGCATTCCGAAGATGCGGTCATTACGACTGCGTCAGTAGTCCTGATGGGAGCAGACCCCCTCTGGCCTGCCGGCCATCTCCCCCACAAGGGGGGAGAATATTTGCGGCGGGCTCTCGCTTCCACTTCTGCGTTCTGCCCGTGGCATCGTTTGGGCACGTGAAGTCAAAACCGCTTATCCGTGCTGCGGGTTGCCCGAATCTCAACAGGCCTTAAATCACGATGTTTTTAGGTCGGGTCGACCTAAAAACATGAACGTGATCGATTCCAAAAAGTTGGACGGGATGCGGGCGGAAAACCGCACACACTTTTCCTCATCCCGCTCTAGGAGGAACCCTCCTTCTTCGTCGCCAGCATGTCGGCGATCTCCATCGGGAACGGGAAGATTATCGTCGAGTTCTTTTCGCCGGCGATGACATTCAAGGTGCTGAGATAGCGTAATTGCATCGCCTGCGGTTTCCGGGCGAGAATTTCGGCCGCTTCCAGCAGTTTCGCCGCGGCCTGCTGCTCGCCCTCGGCATTGATGACCTTGGCGCGCCTTTCGCGTTCGGCCTCGGCCTGGCGCGCGATCGCCCGGATCATCGATTCGTTGATGTCGACATGCTTGATCTCGACGGTAGCGACCTTGATGCCCCATGCATCGGTCTGCACGTCGAGGATCTTCTGAATGTCCTCGTTCAGACGGTCGCGCTCCGCCAGCATCTCGTCCAGATCGTGCTTGCCAAGTACTGATCTCAGCGTCGTCTGGGCGAGCTGGCTCGTCGCGGCCATGAAATCCTCGACCTGGATCGTCGATTTCTCCGCGTCGATGACCCGGAAATAGATCACTGCACTGACCCGAACCGAAACATTGTCGCGCGAGATCACGTCCTGGCTGGGCACGTCGAGAACACGGGTCCTGAGATCGACGCGCACCATCTGCTGCACATAGGGAAGGAGCAGGATCAGCCCCGGCCCCTTGACGCCGGTGAAACGGCCGAGCGTGAAGATCACGCCGCGTTCATATTCCCTGAGGATCCTGATCGCGTAGGCGACGACGATCAGCAGGAACAGGAGCGCGGCGGCAAAGGGCGCAAGATTTCCAAGCCAGGTCATGAGCGGTCTCCATCTCCTCCGGGCGCAGCGTTGCGCGCCACCTTGAGCGTGAGGCCCTCACGGCCGACGACCATCACGTCCTCTCCCGGGCCAAGAGATTCACTGCTGACGGCCCTCCACCGCTCGCCATGCGCGATCACGTAGCCGTCCGCTCCCGCCCAACTGTCGACCTTGCCGGAAATGCCGATCATCTCTTCCGCGCCGGTGGCGACCTTGTGCCGGCGGGACACAAGGGCGAGACGGGCGACCAGCAGACTGAAAGCCAGGCTGGCTATCGCAATACCGCTCAGTGCAGGCCAGGACACCTGCAGTCCGGGCATATCCGTATCGAAGAGAATGGCAGCGCCCAGCACCAGGGCAACGGTGCCGCCGAGGCCGAGCACGCCGAAAGACGGCGCATGCGCCTCCGCCACCAGCAGCCCCGCCCCGAGGAGGATGAGGCCGACGCCGGCATAGCTCACCGGCAGCACCGCAAGCGCGTAGAGACCGAGCAGGAGGCTTATGCCGCCGATTGTACCCGGCACCACTGTGCCGGGCGCGAGAAACTCGAAGATGAGCCCGTAGATTCCGACCATCATCAGGAGGAGTGCGACGTTCGGATTGGTGATCACCGACAGCAGGCGCGTCCGCCAGTCCGGCGGCAGATCCTCTATGGCGAGCCCGGACGTATCGAGCCGGACATCGGATTGGCCGATGCGGACGGCGCGGCCGTGGGCCTGCTTCAAGAGGTCGTCGACGCTGACGGCGGTGAAGTCGATGACCTGCTCGCGCGCGGCTGCGGCGGAGGAAAGGCTCGCGGCCTCGCGCACGGCCCGCTCCGCCCAGTCGACGTTGCGGTTGCGCAACTCCGCGAGGCCGCGGATATAGGCGACCGCATCGTTGATGAGTTTCGCTTCGCCGGCATTGGCCGGTTTGCGAGGCTCCGGCTTGTCCGGATCGCCAGGCTTTTCCTCGCCTTCCTGCTCGTCATTGCCAAACAATCCTCCGCCGATGGCGATCGGCGTCGCGGCGCCCAGATTCGTCCCCGGCGCCATGGCCGCAATGTGGCTGGCATAAAGGATATAGGTGCCGGCGCTTGCCGCCCGCGCTCCGCTGGGAGAGACGAAACTCGCGACCGGCACGGGAGAATCGAGGATGGCGCGTATGATGTCGCGCATCGACGTATCCAGTCCGCCGGGCGTGTCCATCTGCAGGACCACCAGCGCGGCGCCGCGATCCCTGGCCTGCTGAAGGCCGCGCGTCACATATTCTGCCGCGGCGGGGCTTATGGCGCCGTTGACGTGCAGGACGAGCGCCGTGCGCTCGGCTCCGGGCACCGGCGTGACAGGAAATGCGAAGGCCGACAGGAGACTGAACAACAGGATGAGGATGCGGGCCATTCGCCGTCGATACCTCACGGCTTCTCGTCTGCGGGCGCAGGCGGATAGCTGCAAACCACCTCGCCCGCTCCACCTTTCGTCGAAAATCAACGCATCCCAATATAGTGCAGAATCGCGGAAAGCGTAAGCGATGCCGCAGGCATGCTGCCGCAGAAGTTGCATCGGCGTTGCCGGGACGGGCGTCAGCCGGCCGGTGCCGCGGCCGAGTGCGGACGGGCGCCCCGGTGCACCCGGCGCGCCTGTGCCAGCGCGGCTATCTGCGCCGCCACGAAAATGGCGTGGTCGTTGACCTGCGGCAGGCCCATGAGTTCGCCAAAGGTGCCGCGGGCGAGAGGACCGGCGACGAAGAGGTCGTCCACCTCCCTGCCTTCGCTGTCGAGCGCCCTGCTGGTTTCGCTGCAGGCGAGGCCCAGTCCGACCGTGTCGGGGCGCAGATAGCCTGCGGCTCCGAGCGACTCCAGCCAGGACTGGCTTTGCAGGATCGACCGGTGCGCCGGGCCGGTGGTGATCACCACGGCGTCGAATTCCCCTTCTTCCGTTCCGGCGGCCCGCCGCCTCCGGAAAGTAACCGCGACATTCTTGCCGACGCGCGCAATATGAGCGATCGAACCGGCGAGGACGCGTATATCGCCGTCCCTCAGCCCCGCGCTCACGACCGCATCGATTTGCGGAGCCACACGAAAACGGTGCACATCCCAGAAAGGCCGCACGTGACGGACAAGCCGCCGCCGCTCGGTCATGGGCAGATTGCGCCAGATCTCACAGCCTTGTGCTCTGAGGGCATCGAGGACCGCATGCCATGTAAAGCCTTCCGCTTCCGCATCGAGGATCGTCCGGCGCACCTGGGAGAGCAACTTCGCTGCCGATCTCCAAGGCCGCGAGACGAAGTCGCCATAGGGGTCCTGCGCCCGGTCGGCATGTCCACGCGAACGCAGACCCCTGCGGGAAAAGGCGGTGATCGGCCCTTTGTGCCCGCGCCTGCGCAGAGTGGCGATCACGTCGGCGGAAGTCAGTCCCGTGCCGATGATCAGCACGCGGTCACCGGACCGGATCCTGTCGAGCGCATCCGGCTCGGTCGAATCCGGTACGTACCGTGGGTGCCCGGCGAGGACAGCGCCGATGCCCGCGGGCGCCTCCGGGGCCGGGTGCGTCGTCGCCACCACCAGCACGTCGGCGCGCCCTAGCGTCCCGCCCGCCCCGCGAACTGCCCAGGCCGCTCCCTGACGCTCGACGGCGATCACCCTCTCCCGATGGTGTGCGATGCGCCCGTGTTCCAGGAACGGCGCGATCGTCTCGGCGACATAGCGACCGAAGAGCTGCCGGGCGGGATAGAGATGGCCGTCGCGGGCAAGCGCCTCGGGATCGTCGCGCGGTTCGCCCCGAAGCTCGAGCCAGCGCATGAAATGTTCGGGATTGTCCGGATCGATGCTCATGCGCGCGGCCGGGACATTGACGCGATGCGCGGGCTCCGCGGTATCGTATGCAAGGCCGCATCCCAGCCGCTCCCGCGGCTCGAAGACGGCAATCTGCCAGCCATCCATGGCGCGATCCCGCGCCAGGTGCGTCGCGACCACGGCACCGGTGAAGCCGCCGCCGATGATTGCGACGGTCGGGCGCGTGCTGTAATGGTCGACGGCATCCATCATATCGAAGACCTGCTGCGCAGCGACGACCGTGCCGTCGTTGAGTCAACCGTGTGAATTTGCCTGGCCGCTACTGCCCACAGCGGTCCGGGTGATCGGCATTCGTCGACCACCAATCCGGCCGCCGAGGTAGCGTCTATCCGGCTTTCAGCGCCAGTCGCTTGCCTGTCGCGATAAGCCTTGCTGCCGCATAGGTCTGGGTGACGATCTCAGGTACGAGGTCGATGTCGGGCAGGCTCCCCAATCCGAGCGGACCGATCGCGAAGAGGTTCGGCGTGCGTGCACACGGGCTCAAGACTTCTCCCGTCGGACTGACCGCTATGCCGAGCTCGAGTTCATCGGGTTCGGCAAGCCCGCCCGCAAAAAGACTCCGGAGCAACGGCGTACCAAGGTCCGGGGCGGAACAGCGGCATTCGATCACCTGATCGGCCCTGAGCAGTTCCTCGGCATGCTGGCCCGCCCAGCGCACCATGATGCCTTCCGGCAGTCGCCGCCCCGCCCGCCCGCGGCGAAGCACGGTCCGCCCCTCGGCAAGTTCCTGCTGCAGCCGCGCGTGGACAGCCGCCGGGAGGCGGTTTCTGTGGCTGTCGTAGATGGCCCGCAGGTGACGGTTGAACTGCCGCTTTTCCTGCGCCGAGAGCGATTGCCAGAGCGAGCGCGCCCGCCGGCGCAGGCCGTTCATGGCAGACTGCCAGCTTTGCCCCTTCGCTTCGGCTTCGGCGCAGGCCTGACGCACGAACCGAACGATCCGGCGCAGGCCCTGCGGCATCGGATCGACGGGGAAACTCGGGGCTGCTGCGAGCTGCGTATGCGCCTGCGGCAGGAAGCCGTGGCGTGAAACGAGCGTGACTTTTCCCGCATAACCGTTATCGCGCATCTGGAAAAGCTGGTCGACCACGCGAATGCCGCTGCCGAGCAGGACCGCGTGGCGCGGGTCGACGAGGCGGCGCGTCCGCATAAGCGGTCGCTCCTCGTCAGAAACCTCGAGGTCGCGTGGATGCACGCCGAATCCCGTTGCAAGAATGACGATGTCGCATGCGTCATGTCCGCCGTCGCGCACAAGGCTGAAGCGACCACTTGCGAGTTTCCGCAAGCCTGTGACCTGCTCGTGGGAGAACCTCACGGTGATGTCGGAACGTCGGGCAAGCGCCTCGGAAAAGCGCTGATGCACGTAGTCGCTGAAGATGCCTTTCGGCACGAAAATCTGCCGAAAGCCCGGGATTGCCGCCGGAACGGCTGTTCGGAACTCATCATTGGCGCAAAGCCAGTCGTTGAAATCGTCGGGCTGGCCGGCCGCGACCGAGAGGTCGCGCACCCGGCTGTTGAGAATCTCGCAGCGCTGCGCCGCGGAAAAGGCCTGGCCGCCGCTGATCGATGGATGCGGGTCGTACATGGTGAGGTGGAAAGATCCCCGCATCGACTTCATCAGCGCGATCGCCATCATGATGCCGGAAAATCCACGGCCGACGATCGCAATCTCCGGCTTCGAGGACGAGGCGGCCGCCGCTGACCTGTCGGCAAACAATCCAAGAACGGTCATGTGAGCTCCTTTCGCGAGCTGGCTGTCGCTCCGTGATCTGGGCAACTCTTAAGCAGGACTTCGAGACACACAAAAGCTCTGGTGAATTTCACGGGGTCGTATACCGCTCGCCCGTCGGGATTTTCCGGATCGACGCGCCAGCCAAAGAACGCCTTGCGCCGCCTCCTTCCCGCTTCAAGCGAAATAATTCTCCGGCCGAATACCGCCTAGCGCGCGCAATGGCCGCTGCAGGACTTCCAATTCTTGCATGTTGTACCCTCAAATCGACTCCGACGTAAGAAACATGCGGCAACGTTTCGGCCTATGGTGGTCATCCTTTTCGGAGTAATCTATAATTTTTATATTCTATTGCAAAGTTGGCCAACGGCAAGCTATTTTGTCGAGGGGACGGCAACGGCACGCCGTCGACACGCATACCCCGCTGTTTTGCAAGGGAATTTTCTTTCTCCAAAGCAATCACCCCTACCGAGCGCCCACCTGCGCGACCGCTTCCGGGAGGGGCTGGAAGAAAATAGCGTCTGCTCCATACTAGAGGGCGGCGGCAATGCTCCACGGAGGGACAAGGATGGGGAACATCTCGCAATTCGCCGGAAAGACCAAGCCGACGCCGCACCGCATCGAGAGCGAGGAAGAGGCCCTGGCGATTGCAAGGGAGTTGGCGCTCCGGTTCTCCGATCGCGCCAGCGAGCGCGACCTGGAGCGCGTCCTTCCTCACGACGAACTCGACCAGTTGGCCCAATCGGGACTGCTGGCTATCAGCATTCCATCGGAATACGAGGGCATCGATGTATCCAACGTCGTGCTTGCCGAGATAACGGCGATCCTGTCGGAGGCCGACAGCTCCATTGGTCAGATCCCGCAAGGCCACTTTTACGTTCTCGAGGCGCTGCGTCAGCATGCCACCGAAGAGCAGAAACAGTTCTTCTTCGGTCGCGCCATGGCAGGCGACCGCTTCGGCAGCGCACTTTCGGAAAGCGGCGACAAGATCATCGGCGACGACAAAACCCAGATTACCGGGAATGGCGCCGGCTACCGCATCAACGGCCGGAAGCAATATTGTACGGGCGTTCTCTTCGCCGACTGGCTCGCGATCTCCGCCCTCGACGCCGCCGACCGCATGACCATTTCGTTCGTTCCGCGCGCAGCGGAAGGCGTCCGCATCATCGACGACTGGGACAGTTTCGGACAGCGCGTCACCGGCAGCGGCACCGCGGTTCTTGAGAACGTTCATGTGGATCTCGGTTCTGTCGTGCCGCATCACCGCGGCTTCGAGCGACCGAATACGGTCCGTTCCGTCGGCCAGATCATCCATGCCGGCGTCGATCTCGGAATCGCGCGGGCGGCCTTCCGGGAGACCCTCGATCTCGTCCGAGACGCGGCAGCGGCCAAGGGCAGCGGCATGGAGCGGGCATCGGAGGATGCTTTGACGACCGCCAGGGTCGGCGAAGTCGCAATACGCCTCGAGGCGGCCACCGCGCTCATCGAGCATGCCGGTCGCAAGGTCGATACCGCTCAGGTCGATCCGACCGAGGAACACGCGGTCGAAGCCAGCCTCTCGGTTACCGCCGCCAAGGTCCTTGCCGCCGAGGCCGCACTGGAGGCAGCCAATGCGCTTTTCGATCTCGCCGGCTCCGCCTCTGCCAAAGTCGCGCTCAATCTCGACCGCTATTGGCGCAACGCCCGCGCCCACGCACTGCAGGACCCGGTGCGCTGGAAACATCACCTCGTCGGCAACTACCACCTCAAGGGCGTAAAGCCGCGCAGCGGGCTGCTGTGAGGACGAACGTTCGCGTTGAGGACTTCAAGGTGTGGACGTTAACCAATGTCTGCCGCGGGGGGACCGCATCCTCCGCCCTCGTCCCTGTGCTGTCATTGGGGTGAGAGCAGCGCCGCGTCTGCGGTGCGGAAGAGTGTTTTTTCAGCCCAAGGACTTGGGCGGGCTGGATACCTGTGACAGGCACAGGCATGAGGCGTTGGGGAGGAGTGGCGTTACACCGATGTAGCGGGTATGCAAGCCCGGCTTATAAGAGGTATCGAAGGGGCCGCGCTCAGCCCGCTTCGCTGAGAAGCGGGGCTACGGCGGCCTCTCTCTCGCTTGCTGCAAATTGCGCGAGCGTCATGTTGTCGAGGATGTCGGCCACGGCATCGCGCACGACGATCATCGAACGGCGCACGTGACAGGTTTCCGGGTCCGAACAGTCGTCGCAGACTTCATAGGCCGTGCGGCTCGCACAGCGGATCGGCGCCAGCGGCCCGTCGAGCGTCCGGATCACCTGACCGACGCGGATCTCGGATGCGGGCCGCGCCAGCGCGTAGCCGCCGCCCGGGCCTTTCTTCGAGCGAAGAAAGCCGGCATTCCTGAGTTCGAGCATGATCGTGTCGAGAAACTTCTTCGGCAAGTTGTTGCGAAGGGCGATTTCCGTGATGAAAGCCGTTTCGCCCGGCTGAAGCTGGGCAAGATCGACCATCGCCTTCAAACCGTACTTTCCTTTTTTTGTCAGCATGAGAACATCGCTTTCGAGAAGGATCGCGGCAAACGAGAAAAGCACGCGATCCTTATCGCGACCGCGACCCAGACACATCGATCCCGATCATGCGGATCGTCCAATTCTCGAGAGCCAAGTGCCGTTTCCCAGCCTGCCGAGCCAATCTGCCACGGCTCGCTTACTTCGGCATCCTAGGATTCAGTTATAGATCAAGCCTAAAGTGGCGGCAAGGAAATCAATTCACCTGCTACATAGATTTAGTCTAATCAGCGCCGCATATCGCATCAAAAAACGCCGCAGTGCGAAACGAATTGTGAGTTCTTCTGCTGCCGCCGGGCTCTCAGCGCCTTTTGCGCGCCTTCGACTCGAAGGGATTCTCCGACGCTCGGAAATGCACGCGGATCGGCACGCCCGGCAGGTCGAAGTCGTTTCGCAATCCGTTGATGAGGTATCGGGTGTAGGACTCCGGCACCGCCTCGGGGCGTGTGCAGGAAATCATGAAACCCGGTGGCCGCGCCTTGACCTGCGTCATGTATTTGAGCTTGAGGCGGCGGCCCGAGACGGCCGGCGGGGGATGCTGCACCTGCTGCGATTCCAGCCACCGGTTGAGGCGCGCCGTGGAAATGCGCCGGTTCCAGACCTTGTCCGTTTCGATGATGGCCTGCATGAGCCGGTCGAGGCCATAACCGGTGTGCCCGGAAATCGGCACTGCACGGATGCCGCGCGCCTGCGGCAACAGCCGCTCGGTCTTTTCGCGCAAGTCTACAAGCAGTGCCTGCCAGTTCTCGACGAGATCCCATTTGTTGAAGGCAAGCACGGCTGCACGCCCCTCGCGCAGCACCAGATCGACGATCTGCAGGTCTTGCTTCTCGAAAGGGACCGTGGCGTCGAAGACGATGACGACGGTCTCGGCGAAGCGGATCGCCCGCAACGCATCCGCAACCGAGAGCTTTTCGAGCTTCTCCTGAACCTTCGCCTTGCGGCGCATGCCGGCCGTATCGAACATCTTTATCGTGCGGCCGCGCCAGTCCCATTCGACGGAGATGGAGTCGCGGGTAATGCCCGCCTCCGGCCCCGTCAGCAGCCGGTCTTCGCCAAGGAACCGGTTGATCAGGGTCGACTTTCCGGCATTCGGCCGGCCGACAATCGCCACCCGGAGCGGCTTGGTTTCGTCATAGGCGGGCTCGACCTCTTCGTCCTCGGTACCTTCACCCGCAGCGGGGCGGATATCCACATTCGTCTCGGCAACGTCTTCCGCCGGCGGGAACGCCCTCTCCTCGCCGAGTGCGGCGACGATCGCGTCACGCAGATCGAGCATGCCCTGGCCGTGTTCGGCCGAGATCGGGCAGGGTTCGCCGAGCCCGAGCGTGAAGGCGTCGTAAAAGCCGCCTTCGGAGCCGCGGGCCTCGGACTTGTTGGCGACGACGACGACGGGCTTGCCCCGGCGGCGCAGCATTTCGGCGAGCGTTTGATCTGCCGGCGTCAGGCCGGCCTTGGCATCGACGACGAAGAGCGAGAGATCCGCCTCGTCGATGGCCGCCTCGGTCTGTGCCCACATCCGCCCTTGCAGGCTGTCGGGTGACGATTCCTCGAGACCGGCCGTATCGATTATGCGGAACTTGAGGTCGACCAGCTTCGCGTCACCCGGACGCCGGTCGCGGGTAACCCCCGGCGTATCGTCGACGAGCGCCAGCTTCTTGCCAACCAGGCGGTTGAACAAGGTGGACTTGCCGACATTGGGGCGCCCGATAATGGCGACGGTGAAGCTCATCTTGACATCCGTGCTAAAGCGCCTCGAGTTCAGTGGAATTCACGCGACGCGCTTTAAGTTTCTGTTTTTGTGCATGCCGCTATCCCAAAACCGCTAGGCACTTCGGGCGACATGGCTTCTAGCGTCAGGCCTTGCCCGTCGACGCGATCACATCCAGCAGCATCTGCGCCCGATTCATGATGCCGCGCGGGCTTTGCGCATCGTCGACGATCTGCTGGAACCAGCTCTTCGCCTTGGCATAGTCGCCGGCCTTGTAGGCCGAAAGGCCGAGCGCCTCGCGCGCCGAATGACGCATGGCATTCTGCGGAACGGCCAGTTGCTCGACCTCGGATGACACCTGCTCGTAGGTTCCCGCATCGATAAGCAGATAAGCCGCCCGCAGCCGAGCCGCATCGCGGAGTGCGGCCGGAATACGCGTATCCCTGCCGATCCCGGAGAACGCCGCGACTGCCGAGTCCGTTTCACCCTTTTGCGCCTGCAGCGTCGCGACGCGCAGCTGCGCCAGAACCGGATAGGATCCGTATCCGTCCTTCTCGAGCTCCGTCAGGGCGGCGAGCGCCTCGTCCGACTTGTTCTCCCGGGCAAGGTTGAGCGCCGCGAGGAAGGTGTCGCCCGATTGCGACGAGGAGGCCTCCTGCCAGTAATCGTATCCGACCTTGCCGACGGTGCCGAGCACGATCAGAACGGCAATCCCGATGATGATGCCGCCGAAGCGCGTCCAGACGGCCTTCATCTGGTCCGAACGAAGTTCGTCGTTGACCTCGCGGATAAAGCTGTCGTCCTGGTTTACCATGTCCCGTCCCGGCCACCCGGCCCTGATCTGAAGAAGTTGGCGCGTTCTACCCGATTTTACGCCTGATGTAAGGGGGAGATCGACATTTAGAGGACGACCGGCTGAACGCCTATCAGAAGCTCATGCAGCTTCCAGACGAAGAGCACAAAGGCGACGAGGCCGATAACGACCGCCAGGACGTCGTTGCGCGCCGATTTGAACACGGGAAGCACCTTCTCGCCCGCGCGCTCGCGCCGTTTCAGCGAGATGCGCAGGATCACCGCCCAGGCGAGAAAGGAACCGAAGAGCAGGACCGAGGACGTCTCGCCATTCGCAAGGAGGTGCGCCAGCGCCCATATCTTGATCGAGAGGACCTGCGGATGCTTCAGCGCGACGGCGATGCGGCCCGCCGGCAGGAAGCCGGCGGCAAGCACGATGAAGGCGACGAGCATCAGCAGAAGGGCGATATGGCGCAGGAATATCGGCGGATCGTAGAGCATGCCCGTTTCGCCACGCGCCTGACCGAAGCCGTAGATGATCAGACAGAGGCCGACGAGGCTGACGATCGTATAGAGCCCCATCCATGTGCCCTTGCCACGGCTGTCGATGATGCCGGCACGAAAGCCGGGCGCAACCACGCGGACGAGGTGCATGCCGAGAAATATGATGATGCCGAGAACGAGTATGGCCATGGGTCACCGCTTGTTCGAGATGTCGGACCGCTACAGCGCCGCGCTTTGCCGGTCCACCTAAACTACGCACTACCTTCGATAGCGCCTATTTTCCAGCCCAATCAAAGGATTGCCGCAATTTGCGGACAACTGCGACGAAACCAAACGTCACAGTTGAAACATGATTCGTATTTCTCTGGCTTTATCACTCGCTCTTTTTCCCGCTCTCGCCCTCGCCGATCCGCCGCCGGCACCCCCGTCGCCGAGCAGCAAACAGCTCGTCGTCATCTCCTTCGACGGCGCGCACGACAACGCGCTTTGGGAGAAAAGCCTTGCCATGGCAAGGCGAACGGGCGCGCATTTCACCTATTTCCTCTCCTGCACCTTCCTGATGACGAAGGCCGACGGGAAGCAGACCTACCGGGCGCCCGGACAGAAGCAGGGTCGTTCGAATGTCGGCTTCGCACAAAGCCGCGAAGAGATCGCGGTCCGCGTCGGCCACATCTGGCAGGCGCATCGCGAAGGTCACGACCTCGGCAGCCACGCCTGCGGCCATTTCGACGGCAAAGGCTGGAGCAAGGCCGATTGGGAGCGGGAGTTTTCCGCCTTCCGCGTGGCGCTCGCCGAAGCCTGGAAGAAAGCCGGCAAGCCGGAGGCCGAGCCGGAAGGCTGGGCCGATTTCGCGAAGAACGGCATCAAAGGCTTTCGCGCACCCTACCTGTCACTCAGCGACGGCCTGGTGCCTGCACTCGAGGCGTTCGGTTTCAGCTATGATGCTAGCCTCGTGACCAAAGGGCCCGGCTGGCCCAGCTTCGCCGGCGGTCTGCCGCGCTTCGGCCTGCCGCTCATTCCCGAAGGTCCTTCCCACCGGCCGGTTATCGGCATGGACTACAATCTCTTCGTCCGCCATTCGATGGGAGTCGAGAACAAACGCGACAGCGCCCGCTTCGAGGAGCGGACGCTTGCGGCGTTCCGCAATGCCTTCCGGAAGGAATATGAAGGCGAGCGGATCCCTCTTCAGCTCGGCTTCCACTTCGTCGAGATGAACGGCGGCGCCTATTGGCGGGCGCTCGATCGCTTTCTCTCGGAAACCTGCAGCAAGCCGGAGGTCGCCTGCGTCAGCTATGCCGACGCGTTGCCGATTATCGAGGCTGCGAGAAGGAAGGCGGATCGCTCCGCCTTCTGATGCCCGCCGCTACAGAGCGAGCTCTTCCTTACCGCCAGCGTCGATGAACTGCCGGTCGATTTCCGGCAGCGGCTCGTCGACCAATACCGACTCGAAGGCTTTAAGGCGTTTGTAGATCGACAGGAGCTCGACGATCGTCGTCCAGGAACCGACCAGGTATTGGAATGACTCCCGAACCTGCCCAAAAACGTTCAATACCTGATTCATGACGCCGAGCGTGAGTTTTCCCGCCACAATCGCCGGTATCAGCACGAGAGTGCCGAATATGTTGTCGGCCTGCAGGTAGAAAATGCGCGCGATATTGAAGTACATGTAATGGAAGTAGAGGCGGAAATAGTTGCGCCTGACATTGTCGAAAAGCTGCGCGAGCGTTATCGGATCGGCGCGGTCCTCATGATCCTCGCCATAGACGAGTTCCTTTCGGTATGCCGCTTCGACGCGCTGATTGCGAAATTCGAGGCCCGGAAGCTTGATACCTACCACGGCGAGGAAGACCGTTCCGAACAGCGACCAGGAGATGGCGGCCCAGACGAGCGCATGCGGTATTTCGCCGACGACCGGCAGCACGTTTACCTGCTCGGAAAACTTGAAGAGAACCGGGAGAAAGGCGATCAACGTCATAACTGAGCTCACCAGGCCGACGCCCAGCCTTTCCATCGTGCTGGAAAATCGCATCGTGTCTTCCTGTACACGCTGCGATGCGCCTTCGACTTGCCGCAGCCTCGGCCAATGCGAGACATAGTATTCGTTCATCGCGGTACGCCAGCGAAAGATGTAGTGGCTGACGAAGAAGAGGTTCAGCACGCCCACGGTCACAGCCAGAAAGGCAATGCCCGAGACGCCGATCATTCCAATGTAGAGTTGTTCGGCCGTGATCGGTGCCGTTCGCGCGAGCGCCTGCTGGATCATATCATAGAACGGGCCGTACCAGGCATTGAAGGCGACGCTGACCTGAACCGAAAAGTAGGTGTTGAAGATGATCAGCGCCGTGCCGAGGACCGACCAATACTGCCACCGATGCGGGCTGTAGGCGAACCAGAACGCGGCGAATAATCCTACGACCACCGCATAATAGATGTAGAACCAGAGAAAGGGTGCCGACCAGAAAACGGACACCCCGATGATAGGCTCCTGACCGGGCGGTAGCGGCGGCAAGCCGAGATAGGCGCCGATATCCCGTCCGCCGCCATACCATACGAGAACGGCAAGTAGGCTCCAGACGGCGGATGATATGAAAAACAGCTTCGGCTTGGGGAAAAAGGATTGGAACAAGGGACGGCACTCTCGTTTCGGGGAGGTCAAGGACTTGCCTCCTGATGCGCCGAAACTAGGGCAATTCACATTCCGCAACAATTACGGAATGCGAATGTTACTGTTATTTCATGCGGCTGCCGACGCTGCCTGCCCGGCTTAGTGAGAACCCGTCATCGTGCCAAAGCTTCATTTATCCTGCGCAATTCGGCGAGAACGACGATCCCGCAGATCATGAGAACGACGGCCGCGACCAAGGTCGGCAAAGCGTAGCTGCCGGTCCGCTCCGCGAGCCAGCCGGCGACCAGCGGCCCAAGGATCTGGCCGATCCCGAAGGCGGCGGTCATGAAGGCGAGTGCCCGGCGGGGGCTTTCGGGGGCGAGTTGCCGGCCGATCTGCAGGCCATAGGCCGTGACCATCATGAAGGTGGCGCCCAGCATCAGCCCGCCGACGAGCGGCGCATAAGGCGAGGGCAAGGAGACCGTCAGCACGAGGCCGACCGCCTCGACCAGCAGGCCGATCGCATAGACGCCGGCCAGCTCGAAGCGCGGCACGGCGAAGCGCCAGAGATAGACCGACAGGGCGGCGCTGACTCCGGTGATCAGCCAGGCAAGGAACTCGACGCTGTGGCCGCCGCTTGCGTCGCGCGCCATGGCGACGAGGAAGGTGGCGGTGATCACGTAGCCGAAGCCGAAAAACCCATAGGTGAGCGTCATCGCCATGAGCGGCCGCGAACGGACGAGCGGCACCTCCGGTCGGCCGCCATTGGCGGCATGACGGCTCGCCGGCAGCAGCGCGGCGACCAGGACAGTGCCAGCCAGCGCAACCAGCGCGCCCACAGACCAGTCGGCCTGCGACATCGAAAGGCCCGCGACACCTGCGAGCGGCGCAACCCAGACGGCGATAGAGGAAAGCGCGATGCCGAAACCGACGCCGCCGAAATGCACCGACGGCACGTGCTCGGACCTGGCGGCGAGCCCCTGCCCCAGCACTATCCCCGAGATGAAGATCATCGCAAAGGCGCTCGCCAGACCCGCAAGAAAGCGGATGATGGAATAGGCGAGCACCGAGGATGTAAGTCCCATGGCGGCCAGCAGCAGGGTCGTCGCGACGAGTGCCGCGAGACCGACCCCGCGTTCGCGGCCGTGGGCCCAGCCATAGCCGGCAAGCACCGCGCCTGCGAGATATCCGATGAAATTCGCCGAGGCGACCAGACCTGCATCACCAGGCGAAAGGCCGGTGTCGGTCATCATCGCCGGCAGGATGGGCGTATAGGAGAACCGGCCGAAGCCCATGGCCACCGCCATGGCGACCGCACCGGCGATCGCGGTCGCTGCGAGACTTCCGCTCGAACCGCTGCCGGCGGTCTCGAAGCCGCTCGGCTCTGTCGAGTGCCTCGACCCTGGTTCGCTACGGTCCTGCCGTCTCTGGAGAGTGCTCATGCCCTCTTATTGCATCGCAGCAAGAGAGCGGCAAATCATTATAATTGAACGGTTCATTGATGGAATCGAACGATGCGCGCTGAGAAAAGCGGGAGCGGGTGTGATACCCCCCTCTGCCCTGCCGGGCATCTCCCCCTCAAGGGGGAGATCGGCAAGAGGCGATCACCCTGCCTTTAAAATAAGCTTAAACTTGTTGCGAGGCTGACGTTGACGCAGAGCGCTTCCACCATCTGATCTCCCCCTTGCGGGACCCTTGCGGGGGAGATCCCCGGCAGGGCAGAGGGGGTGAGACTTCCGTCGCACACTTCTCCTAAGTCGCCCTAACCCGGCAGCGTCACGACCAGCGGCCCGCTGCGGGTGACGACCACCGTGTGCTCATATTGGACAGTCGGTGCGCGCGGTTCGCTGTAGAGGGTCCAATCGTCGTCGCCGCCTTCGGCCCATTGCGCCCCCATCGACAGGAAGGGTTCGACCGTGAAAACCATGCCCTCGGTCATCCGCCGCCGCTCGGATGGGTCCGGCCAGGTTGCAATTTCGCTCGGTTCCTCGTGCAGCGACCGGCCGATGCCGTGGCTCGCCAGATTGGCGACGAGGGAATAGCGGTTCTTGCGCGCGAACTCGCCGATCGAATTTCCGATCGCGGCAAGCGACTGGCCCGGCTTGACCTGTTTCAGGCCCACCCACATCGCCCGCTTGCCGTCGCGGCAGAGCCGGTCGATCTCGGTCTTGACCGGCGGCACAGGAAAGGACGCCCCGGTATCGGCGAAGAGCCCGCCTTTTTCGGCCGAAACGTCGATATTGACGAGATCGCCCGGCTGGATCACCCGGCGGCCGGGTATGCCGTGGGCGATTTCCTCGTTGACGCTGATGCAGGTCGCGCCGGGAAAATCATAGCAAAGCTCGGGTGCCGAACGGGCGCCGGCCTCCGCCAGCACCTTGCGGCCGATCGCGTCGAGCTCGGCCGTGGTGATGCCGGGTTCCAGCGCCTCGCCCATCGCCTGGAGCGCATTGGCGCAAATGCGGCCGATTTCCTTCAGCCTTTCGAGGTCTTCGTCGTTGTTGAGGGTCATGGATGTCTCGCTTTCGCGGCCACATTTAGCGCTACGACGCCGCATATGCCAGTGGAGACGGAGGCGGCCGGCTTAAGAAGCGCGCTCCTCCGCCAGCATCTCGCGTACCAGAGGCGCGACCTTGGTGCCGTAAAGTTCGATGCCGTGCAGGATCCGGTCATGCGGCATCGGACCGATCGCCATCTGCAGCAGGAAGCGGTCGTTTCCGAAGAGCTTCCGATGCGCAACGATCTTCCTGGCAACCGTTTCCGGATCGCCAAGGAAGAGATTGCCCGTCGGGCTGATCGCCTGATCGAAGTGGGCGCGGTTGGTCGGCCCCCAGCCGCGTTCGCGTCCGATGCGGTTCATCACCTCGGCTTGCGGCCCATAGAATTGGTCTGCAGCTTCTTGCGTAGTATCGGCGATGAAGCCGTGGACGTTGATGCTCGTCTTCAGCTTCGACGGATCCTGCCCCGAGCGGCGCGCAGCTTCGCGGTAGAGCTGGAAGAGCGGCGCAAAGCGTGCCGGTTCGCCGCCGATGATAGCCAGCGCCATCGGCACACCGAGCGCGCCGGCACGCGCAACCGACTGCGGCGTGCCGCCGACCGCGATCCAGAGCGGCAGCGGGTCCTGCAGCGGGCGCGGATAAACGCCGCGATCGTTGATCGGAGATCTCAGCGCACCCGACCAGGTGACCCTTTCACTATCGCGCAGCGCCAAAAGCAGACCCAGCTTTTCGGAGAAAAGCTGGTCGTAATCGTCCAGCGACTGGCCGAAGAGCGGGAATGATTCGATGAAGGAGCCACGTCCCGCCATGATCTCGGCGCGTCCGTTCGACAGGAGGTCGAGGGTAGCGAATTGCTGGAAGACGCGGACCGGATCGTCGGAGCTCAACACCGTCACCGCGCTCGTCAGCCGGATGCGGCTGGTGCGCGCGGCAGCCGCCGCGAGGATCACCGCCGGTGCCGACGCCGCATAGTCCGGCCGGTGATGCTCGCCGAGGCCGAAAACGTCGAGGCCCACCTGATCGGCAAGCTCAATCTCCTCCAGGAGATCGGCGAGACGCCGGCGCCCCTCGGCTCCCTTGTCGGCTGCATTCGGATCGACGTCGGCGAATGTATAGAGTCCGAGTTCCATGGCTGGCTTCCTGCGAGATCTAACGTTGCGCTAGAGATAATCGGCGCAGGATCAGGCCGCAAATGCGCCTTTGGGAAACGCACTGTTTCCAGCCGACGTCCATCGGAGTCAGGCGCTCTTCGGCTTCCCTCGCGAACGAGTGCTTGTGCGTGCTGACGTATTCAGCTCCACCGCGGCACGAATGAGCGCGATGAACGCCTCTTCGTCGATCTCCTCGCCCTCATGAAAATCGATGGCACGCCGCGTATTGCCTTCCAGGCTCGAGTTGAAAAGGCCTGAAGGGTCTTCAAGCGAGGCGCCTTTGGCGAAGGTCGTCTTCACGGCCGCCTTATAGACTTCGCCGGTGCAGATTATCCCAGCGTGTTCCCACACGGGGACCCCTCTCCACTTCACTTCCTCGATCACTTCCGGGTCGGCCTGCCGGATGAGTTTCCGGATCCGGGCGAGCGTCTCGCCGCGCCAATCGTCAAGCGCATCGATTTTCGCATCGATCAGTTTGGAGGGAGACGCTCCTTCTCCGTTCGAACCGCTCGTCCTGTTGTCCATGGCCGTCACTTTCCTGATGGTTGTTGTCGCTCACATACGTTCGCCGGGCAATCGGCTGGCCTGCCTTACCCAGGCGGAGAATTGAGCTTCGTCGAGCTGGCCCTCGTAAATGTCGAGGTAACGTACTTCCGGATATTTGGACTTGCCGGCCGGGACAGGATCGAGCGCAGCGCCGCGGAAGAACGTCACCTTGATGTATTTGGTGAAGCAATGAAAGCTGAGGAACCAGGCATCGTCTTCGACGCCGTAGAAAGGCGAGTTCCACTTGACCGCCTTGTGCACGCCGGGAACGGCCTTCACAATCAGAGCATCTAGGCGGCGCCCGACATCGCTCTTCCAGCCCGGCATGGCCGTGATGTAGGCCTGCACGGGGCCATCGCCATAGCCCTTCGCGATCTGCGGGTTGCCGCCCGAGAGCAGGGTCGGCTGTCCCGAGGCCGGCTTTGCGGCCGCCTTCTTTGCAACATTCTCGCTCTTCACCGGGTCTTGCTGGCCATCTCTTCACCTCATTGCGCCGCAGGCCTGCCGCTGCGCCACCTCGCGGCATAGGGTAGCACGAACATATAGATGCCGGTGAAAAGCAGCAGGAAGAGCGGGAGCAGCGGGGAATAGACCACCCATGCAGGAGGTTCTTCCAATCCCATGGCGGCGAAATTGGCGATGACGGTTACCGTGAAGACGATGGATAACCACCGGTGGATCTGACGTATCCAGGCGTTCCAATCCATTGAATGATCTCCCATTAACATGAAGCGAGCCAGCCCCGACCGGCCCGGCAGGCGGGTTTCAGCTCAAACCCGCGAGAACGCGCTCCAGATTTTCGAAGAACTGCTGCCATCCGGCCTTGGCGCCGCCATAGGCCTGCCGCTGATCCGGTCGGAATCCGACCTGCTCCATGCGCAACTGGGTTCCCGTGCTTGTCGGGACGAGGGTGAAGGTCACCACGCTCTTCAAGTCGTAAGCCGGATCCTCATGCGCGAAATTCCAGGCGTAGCTCAGTCTTTTGTTCGGCTCGACGACGAGCACCTCGCAGTCCAACACGCCACCCCACTCACCGCGCAGGTTGAAACGGTGCCCGACGACAGGACTGAAGTCGTTCTTCATCAGCCACTCCTCCATCAGGTGTGGTTGGGTGAGCGCGCGCCAGATCTTCTCCGGCGGATGAGCGATCTCCCGCTCGACGACGACGGAACGTGTTTCGTTCATTGGTCCATCCTTTTCAGTAGATCTTCGAGATCGTCGAAGCGGCTCTGCCAGAACCCGGCCATCTCACGCGTCCAGTCGACCAGCGGCGCGAGCGCACCGAGTTGCGCGCTATAATACGTGTGGCGGCCTTCGTGGCGGTCGCGCACCAATCCAGCCTGCTTCAGGACGCCGAGATGCTTGGAGACGACCGGCTGTGAGACACCGGCGCGAGCCGTCAGAGCCCCGACCGTCCTCTCCCCTTCGCGGCACAGCCGCTCGAAGAGAGCCCGCCGAGTCGGATCGGCAAGCGTTCTGAAGAGCATGTCGTGCGCGTCGGACATTTGGGACATATACCCGGTTGACTATGGGTTGATGTATAGCCAATCAGCTATGAATGAGTCAAGGGGAACTCGGGCGACGTGACGGCGCACAAAGGTCGCGGACGGCAGCACGCGCAGAGCGCGGGCTCCATATATTTCCATGGATATGGGTCCGGGCGTGTGTTTTCTTCCCTCATTCCTGCGCTTGTCACAGGAATGAGGATCGTTGGGAAGGCTTCTGCCGCAGCGCTGAAGCGCAACGTGGAAGGTTCAACACTCAGGCAGCAATCAACGTCCGCTTGACTGCGCTGCGCCAGCCCTTGAGCTTCACCTTGCGCGTGGCCTCGTCCATATGCGGCTCGAAGCGGCGGTCGCGGGCCCAGGACTTGGCGAACGCCTCCTGCTTTGGCCAGACGCCGGCTCGGCTGCCTGCAAGCCAGGCGACGCCGAGCGCGGTGGTTTCGAGAATGACCGGGCGGTCGACCGGAGCGTCGAGCAGGTCCGACAGGCGCTGCATCGTCCAGTCGGAGGCGACCATGCCGCCATCGACGCGCAGGACCGTATCATTGCCGTTGCGGCGCCAATCCTTGTGCATGGCCTCCAGCAGGTCGCGGGTCTGGTAGCAGACGGCCTCGAGTGCCGCCCGTGCGAACTCTGCCGGGCCGGTATTGCGCGTCATGCCGAAGATCGCGCCCCGCGCATCCGGATCCCAATGGGGCGCTCCGAGGCCGGTGAAGGCCGGCACCAGATAGACCTCCTGCGAGGGATCGGCGCTCTCGGCAAGCGAGCCTGTATCGGGCGCCGCCTTGATCACCTTGAGCCCGTCGCGCAGCCATTGCACGGCAGCACCGGCTACGAAGATCGAGCCTTCGAGCGCATAGGTCGTTTCACCGTCGAGGCGGTAGGCGATGGTGGTCAGAAGGCGGTTCTTCGAACGGACCATGTCCTTGCCGGTGTTGAGCAAGGCGAAGCAGCCCGTACCGTAGGTCGATTTCAGCATGCCCGGCTTGAAACAGGCCTGACCGATCGTTGCCGCCTGCTGGTCGCCGGCAACGCCGAGGATCGGGATCGCCGCGCCGAAGAGAGACGGATCCGTGACGCCGAAGTCGGCCGCGCAGTCCTTCACTTCCGGCAGCATCTCCTTCGGCACGCGCAGGACCTCGGTGAGCTCGTCGTCCCAGGCATTCTCGGCGATATTGTATAAGAGGGTACGCGAGGCATTCGTCGCGTCGGTGCAGAAGCACTCGCCGCCCGTCAACCGCCAGATCAGGAAGGTGTCGATAGTGCCGAAGCAGAGTTCGCCTTTGGCTGCGCGCACCTGCGCGCCCTTCACATTGGAAAGCAGCCAGTTGAGCTTCGTTCCCGAAAAATAGGGATCGAGCAGCAGACCGGTCTTCTTCACGAAGGTCTTTTCCAGTCCCTTCTTCTTGAGCTTGTCGCAGAAGGCGGCAGTGCGGCGGTCCTGCCAGACGATGGCATTGTGGATCGGCTTGCCGGTCTCGCGATCCCAGACGACAACCGTCTCCCGCTGGTTGGTGATGCCGATCGCGGCAATATCGTTCGCGGTGATGCCGGACTTCTCGATCGCTTCCTTGACCGTGCTGACGACCGTCTGCCAGATCTCCTCCGGATCGTGCTCCACCCAGCCTGACTTCGGAAAGTGCTGCTTGAACTCTTTCTGCCCGACGCCCGCGATTTTCTGGTTGCCGTCGAAAACGATCGCGCGCGTGGACGTCGTGCCCTGATCGATCGCGAGAATATATCCGCCCATATGCCCCTCCTCGGCACGCGATTGAAAGGACCGACCGGAATGCGAGCGGAAGCCCGCATACGCTTTCACTCCGCCCCTCTCGCCCTTCCTCGAGGGCGACATTCGAACGACTTCAATACGATAGAAAAACGAATGTCAAACGAAAACAAAACGCAACTTTTGCCAAGTGCTCCCGCGGACACTCACTCTGCTTTGCCGGGCGGAAAAACACAATTGTCACTGCCGCGCATTTGCGCGTAGGCTGACGCTGTTGCGTCGCAAAAGACCTGTGCGGCATCAGGACGGAGAGAGCGGGAATGACCAAGACTGCGGTGATAACGGGTTCCACGAGCGGCATCGGATTGGCGATCGCCCGGACCCTGGCGAAGACCGGTGCCAATATCGTCCTGAACGGCTTCGGTGCGCCGGACGAGATCAGGACCGTCACGGACGAAGTCGCAGGCCTGAGCTCCGGTACGGTGCTTCATCACCCGGCCGACATGACCAAGCCCTCCGAAATCGCCGACATGATGGCGATGGTTGCCGATCGCTTCGGCGGCGCCGATATCCTCGTCAACAATGCCGGCGTGCAGTTCGTTGAAAAGATCGAGGATTTTCCGGTCGAGCAATGGGACCGGATCATCGCCGTCAATCTCTCCTCCTCCTTTCACACCATTCGTGGCGCCATTCCGCCGATGAAGAAGAAGGGCTGGGGCCGGATCATCAATATCGCGTCCGCTCATGGCCTCGTGGCCTCCCCCTTCAAGTCCGCCTATGTCGCCGCCAAGCATGGTATCATGGGGTTGACGAAGACCGTGGCGCTGGAGGTGGCGGAGAGCGGTATCACCGTGAACTCGATCTGCCCCGGCTACGTTCTGACGCCGCTCGTCGAAAAGCAGATACCGGATCAGGCGAGAACGCGCGGCATCACCGAGGAACAGGTGATCAACGAGGTGATGCTCAAGGGACAGCCGACGAAAAAGTTCATCACCGTCGAACAGGTTGCCTCCCTGGCGCTCTATCTTGCAGGCGACGATGCCGCCCAGATCACCGGGACGCATGTTTCGATGGATGGCGGCTGGACGGCGCAGTAGCCGACGACTGAGGGAAAAGCCGGTTGAGGGACAAGGAAGTGGCATGGCACAGGCATCCGACAGCATCCGCTTCATCCTGAACGACTCCGAGATCGTCCTTTCCGACGTCGCGCCGACGTCGACGCTGCTCGATTTCCTGAGGCTGGAGCGCCGCCTCACCGGCACCAAGGAAGGCTGCGCGGAAGGCGACTGCGGCGCCTGCACGGTGCTCGTGGGCCGGCTCGCCGAGGATGCCAGCGGAGCGAAAAAACTCGTCTATGAAAGCGTCAACGCCTGCATCCGCTTCACAGGCTCGCTGAATGCCACCCATGTGGTGACGGTCGAGCACCTGGCTGCCGCAGACGGCACATTGCATCCGGTGCAGCAGGCACTGGTGGATTTTCATGGCTCCCAATGCGGCTTCTGCACTCCGGGGATCGTGATGTCGCTTTACGGGCTCTGGCTTGCCGATGAAAAACCGAGCCGCGCGGCGATAGAAAAGGCGCTGCAGGGCAATCTCTGTCGCTGCACCGGCTACGAACCGATCGTGCGCGCGGCGGAGGCTGCGGCCGCGGAGCGCCCGGCCGCTCTCTTCGACCCGGTCACCCGCACGCTGGAAGCGGTTACGGCGCGCCTTCATGCGATAGGGCAGACGGAGACGATCGTTGTCCGCAGCGGCGCGGACTGTCTGATCGTACCCGTCGACGCTGCGGACCTGGCAGGTGTTCTCGCTGATCATCCAGGCGCGACGATCGTCGCCGGCTGCACCGATGTCGGGCTCTGGGTGACGAAGCAGATGCGCCCGCTCAATCCGGTGGTCTTCATCAATGGCATTGCCGAACTGCAGCGGATCGAAAGCTCGACGGCCGGCCTGACGATCGGTGCAGGCGTGAGCTATACGGCGGCGCACGAGGCCCTGTCTTCAGCCTATCCGTCATTAGGCCGGCTGCTCGACCGCATCGGCGGCGACCAGGTGCGCAACATGGGCACGATCGGCGGCAATATCGCCAATGGCTCGCCGATCGGCGACAGCCCGCCGCCCCTGATCGTTCTCGGCGCGACGGTTACCCTGCGCTCGAAGGACGGCCAGCGGACGCTGCCGCTCGAGGATTTCTTCATCGCCTATGCCAAGCAGGATCGCAGGCCCGGTGAATTCGTCGAGAGCCTCTTCGTCCCGGCTCTGCCCGCGGACGAGCGCTTTGCCGCCTACAAGATCTCGAAGCGCCGCGACGAGGACATTTCCGCCCTGCTCGGCGCCTTCCGCATCTCGCTCGACGGTGACCGGGTGAAAACCGCACGGATAGCCTTCGGCGGTATGGCGGCAACTCCGAAGCGGGCGAAGACCGTCGAAGCAGCGCTGATCGGTCAGGCCTGGACGGAGGAGACGGTCCGTACTGCGCAGGCCGCCTTCGAGACCGACTATCAGCCGATCACCGACTGGCGGGCCACCGGCGCCTATCGCATGCTTGCGGCAAAAAACCTACTGAGGCGCTTCTTCCTCGAGAGCATCGGAGAGACGGTCCGGTTGCAGCGGTTCGAGGAAGTGGCATGAACGCCTGTCGCGATATTGGCGGATCGGAATTGCCCCTGACCGGTTGGCTTGCGGGGAGAGGGGACGAGTACGCCGCTTCCTTCCTCCCAGTCAACGAACGGGCTCGCAGAGAGGACGAGCGCGCACCGCTTATCCCTTCGCCCCGCCTGCGGGGAGGAGGTGCCGGCAGGCGGATGAGGGGCAAATTCCTCGTCAGGAGGCTCCGGCATGGATAAGTCCACCCTGGAAAGCCACGCCACAATCACCGGACCGATGCACGCACCGCTCCGTCACGACAGCGCCCACAAGCATGTGGCGGGCACCGCCGATTATATCGACGACATGCCGGAACCCGCCGGCACCCTGCATGGCGCGCTCGGCCTCACGGACCGGGCGCATGCGGAAATCCTGGAGATGGACCTCGCCGCCGTCGCCGCCGTGCCCGGCGTCGTCTGCGTGCTCACGGCCAGGGACATGCCGCATTCCAACGACATCAGCCCCACCCATCTGCACGACGAGCCGGTGCTTGCCGACGGGCGGGTGGAGTTCCATGGCCAGCCGGCCTTCGCGGTCATCGCCGAAACGCGCGACGTCGCCCGCCGCGCCGCGCGGCTCGCCAGGATGACCTATCGTGACTTCCTGCCGGCGATCGATATCATCGATGCCGTGGCAACCGGCGGCGAGCTGGTGACCCCGCCGCTGACGCTCGAGCGCGGCGACGCCGAAGGCGAGCTCGAGCGGGCGCCTCGCCGCATCCAGGGGCACATGCGAATCGGTGGCCAGGAGCACTTCTATCTGGAAGGCCATATCGCGCTCGCGATTCCCGGCGAGGATGACGAAATGACCGTCTGGGTATCAACGCAGCATCCGAGCGAAGTCCAGCGTATGGTCGCGCAGGTGCTCGGCGTTCCCTCCAACGCCGTCACGGTGAATGTCCGCCGCATGGGCGGCGGCTTCGGCGGCAAGGAAACGCAGGGCAACCAGTTTGCGGCACTCGCCGCCGTCGCCGCGCGCAAGCTTCGCCGCGCCGTCAAGTTCCGCCCGGACCGGGACGACGACATGACCGCCACCGGCAAGCGGCACGATTTCCTGGTAAATTACGATGTCGGCTTCGACGAGGAGGGACGCATCCGGGCGGTCCAGGCGAATTATGCCGCGCGATGCGGTTTCTCCGCCGATCTCTCCGGCCCGGTCACCGACCGCGCCCTTTTCCATGCGGACAACGCCTACTTCTATCCGCATGTGAAGCTCACCTCGCAACCGCTTAAGACCAATACGGTTTCCAACACCGCCTTTCGCGGCTTCGGCGGGCCGCAGGGCATGCTCGGCGGCGAGCGGATCATCGAGGAGATCGCTTACGCGCTCGGGAAGGACCCGCTCGAAATCCGCAAGCTGAACTTCTATGGCGACGCGCATTCCGGCCGCAACGTCACGCCTTATCACCAGAAGATCGAAGACAACATCATCGGCCGGATCGTCGATGAGCTGGAAGCGAGCGCCGACTATCAGGCGCGCCGGGCGGCGATCATCGAATTCAACAGGTCGAGCCGGGTGATCCGCAAGGGGATTGCATTGACGCCGGTGAAGTTCGGCATCTCCTTCACCCTCACCCACCTCAACCAGGCCGGCGCCCTCGTCCACATCTACACGGACGGCTCGGTCCACCTCAACCACGGCGGCACCGAGATGGGCCAGGGCGTCTATACGAAAGTGGCGCAGGTCCTTGCAGACAGTTTCCAGATCGACATCGACCGGGTGAAAATAACCGCGACGACGACCGGCAAGGTGCCGAATACGTCTGCGACAGCCGCCTCCTCCGGCTCCGACCTCAACGGCATGGCCGCCTTCGATGCCGCGCGTCAGATCAAGGAGCGGCTCGTCGCCTTTGCGGCCGAGCGTTGGCAGACGACGGCCGAAAACGTCACCTTCGTGGCCAATCATGTCCGGATCGGCGACGAGCTCGTGCCCTTTGCGCAGTTCGTGCAGGAGGCCTACGGCGCACGTGTCCAGCTCTCCGCCGCCGGCTTCTATGCGACGCCTGGCATCCATTGGGACCGGGCCGCCGGCCGCGGCACGCCCTTCTACTACTTTGCCTATGGCGCGGCCGTTTCCGAGGTCTCGATCGATACGCTGACAGGCGAATACCTGGTCGATCGCGTCGACGTGCTGCACGACGTCGGCCGTTCCCTCAACCCGGCGATCGATCTCGGCCAGATCGAGGGCGGCTTCGTTCAGGGCATGGGCTGGCTCACGACGGAAGAGCTCTGGTGGGATGAGAAGGGGCGCCTGAGGACGCATGCGCCCTCGACCTACAAGATACCCCTTGCCTCGGATCGGCCGAAGATCTTCAACGTGCGCCTGGCCGAATGGTCGGAAAACGCCGAAGAGACGATCGGCAGATCGAAGGCCGTGGGAGAGCCGCCCCTCATGCTGCCGATTTCGGTGGTCGAGGCCCTGTCGATGGCCGTCGCCAGCGTCGCCGGCTATCGCGAATGCCCCCGGCTCGATACCCCGGCAACGCCCGAACGTGTCCTGATGGCGGTGGAACGGCTTAGAGCTGGATGAGGAAAAGTGTGAGCGGTTTTCCGCCCGCATCCGGGCAAGGGCCCGTTGAGGACGGCAATCTCTCCTCACTCTCATCTCTGTGCTCGTCACAAAGATGAGAGCAGCGCCGCGTCTGCGGCGCGGGAGGAGTTCTTTCAGCCCAAGGACTTGGTCTGGCTGGATCCCTGTGACGAGCACAGGGATGAGGAGATCAAACAAGCCACGGCGGGTATCCCGAATCTCAATAGGCCTTGAACTGTAGCGAACGGTTCGAATGAACAGCCTCTCTACCGCAGCATGTCGTCGTCCTGCCGGGCCATGCGGCCGTCGAGTAACCCCAAGTCCTTTTTCATGTATTCGGATGTGGATTCAAGGTCGAGACTTAAGCTCCGGCCTCTTATGCGGCGCAGTGCCGAAGCGGCAAACCGGATGATCCCGTTCACTGGGGGAATCGGCTTTCTTTCAGTATATTCCAATGTATCGCAAGACATCTGAGCACCCTTGGCAAGCGGTGAAGTTGACTTGCAGCATGCCCCGATAGATGCTCGGATTCCAATCGAACATCCGTCTGTATGCATCAAGAGAACTTATCCATGAAGATGTCGAAGCAGTTCCCGCTGAATGCGCTGAGGGTCTTCGAAGCCGCAGCCCGGCTCGGCAGCTTCACCAAGGCCGGCAACGAGCTCGGCATGACCCAGACGGCCGTCAGCTACCAGATCAAACTCATCGAAGAGAGCGTCGGCGAGCCGCTGTTCCTGAGGCGTCCCCGCCAGATTGCACTGACCGAAGTCGGCCAACGTCTGGCGCCGAAGGTGACGGAAGCCTTCGAACTGATGCAGGAGGCGGTCGCCTCCGCGCGCGGCGATGCAGCGTCCACCCTGCTCATCAGTTCGACCGCGACCTTCGCCTCGCAATGGCTCGCCCGCCATATCGGCACGTTCCAACTCGCTCAGCCCAACATGGCCGTCCGGCTGTCGGCGAATGATGCAATGATCGATTTCAGCATAGAGGCAGTGGACGTGGCAATCCGGTCCGGGTTGGGCGTTTGGCCGGGTCTCGTCAGCCATCGACTGATGAAAGTAGAATTTACGCCAATGCTCAGTCCCGCGCTCGCCTCGACGATCGGCGGCGTGAATGAACCGCGGGACCTCCTGAAGCTCCGCATCATCGACCCTCAAGACCGCTGGTGGCCGCTGTGGTTTCGCGCTGCCGGCGTCCGCGACGCGGACCTCGACGGTCGGGTTCCGACACGGCTCGGCGCCCAGTCCTTCGAGGCAGGCGCCGCGATCGCCGGGCAAGGCGTTGCGATCCTCACTCCTCAATTCTATACCGATGACGTCGCGCTCGGTCGGCTTTATCAACCCTTCGATTTGCGCGGCAGCGATGGCCACGACTATTGGCTGGTCTATCCGCATGCCCGACGCAACGTCCCGAAGATCCGCAATTTTCGCGACTGGATTCTTTCAGAGTTCAATCAGGATTGCGGCGCCTAAGCCTGTAGCGTGGATTGCCGAGAACGCCCCTTTCCCGTTTCGGCTTTTTCTCGCAAGCTGCGTCAACGGAGAGAAAGAGGGGACCCGAATGTATGAATTCGCCATTGCCTGGGAATGGCTGGCCTTCGCCGTACGCTGGCTGCATGTCGTCACCGCCATCGCCTGGATCGGCTCGTCCTTCTATTTCATCGCGCTCGATCTCGGTCTCGTAAAACGCGACCATCTGCCCCCGGGCGCCTATGGCGAGGAATGGCAGGTCCATGGCGGGGGTTTCTATCACATCCAGAAATATCTGGTGGCGCCAGCCGCCATGCCGGAGCACCTCACCTGGTTCAAGTGGGAGTCCTACGCGACCTGGCTCTCGGGCTTCGCCATGCTCTGCATCGTCTATTATGGCGGCGCCGACCTCTTTCTCATAGACCGACATGTCCTGGACATTTCGGCGACGACCGCGATCCTGATCTCGCTTGCCTCGCTCGGTCTCGGCTGGGTCCTCTATGACCTTCTCTGCAAGTCACCGATCGGGAAAAGCACCTGGGGACTGATGGCGCTGCTCTATCTGGTACTGGTCGCCATGGCCTGGGGCTATACCCAGGTCTTCACCGGCCGCGCCGCCTTCCTGCATCTCGGCGCCTTCACTGCCACGATCATGTCGGCCAACGTCTTCCTGATCATCATCCCCAACCAGAAGATCGTCGTCGCCGACCTGATCGCCGGCCGCATGCCGGATCCAAGACTCGGCGCCCAGGCGAAGCAGCGCTCGCTGCACAACAACTACCTGACGCTGCCCGTCATCTTCTTCATGCTATCGAACCATTATCCGCTCGCCTTCGCGACGGCCTTCAACTGGATCATCGCAGCGCTCGTCTTCCTGATGGGCGTTACGATCCGTCATTGGTTCAACACCACGCATGCGCGCAAGGGCAGGCCCACCTGGACCTGGCTAGTCACCACGCTCCTGTTCATCCTGATCATGTGGCTCTCGACCGCGCCGAAAATACTGACGGGAGAAGAACGGGCCGACACGGCACCGGCCTTCCGGCGCTTTGCCGAAAACGCGCATTTTCCCGCAATCAAGGAGACGATCTCGACCCGCTGCAGCATGTGCCACGCGGCCGAGCCGGCCTATGAAGGAATTGTGCGGGCTCCGAACGGCGTCACGCTCGAAAGCGACGCCGAGATTGCTGCCCGCGCGCGGGAAATCTATATCCAGGCGGGGCGCAGCCATGCCATGCCGCCCGGCAACATAAGCGACATGACGGCGGAAGAGCGCAGGCTGGTGACGGCCTGGTTCGAAAGCGCCGTCGGGGAGACACGATGACATCCACCCTCATTCGCGGCCGCCTGCTGAGCTTCCATCGCGAACCTCAAGGTATCGACGACAGTGCTGCCTATGCCTACGAAAGCGACGGCGCGCTTCTCGTCGAGAACGGGGTGATCAGGGCATCCGGCTCCTATGCAGCGGTCAAGGCGGCAGCGCCTGAGGAGGTCCCCGAGATCGACCACCGCCCGCACCTGATCGTGCCAGGCCTCATCGACACGCATCTGCATTTTCCGCAGATGCAGGTGATGGCCTCCTACGCGGCCGATCTGCTCGAATGGCTGAACACCTACACCTTTCCCGAGGAATGCCGTTTCGTCGAGACGGCGCATGCGGAGCGGATCGCCCGCCATTTCTTCGACGAGATGATCCGCCACGGCACGACGACGGCGACGGCCTACTGTTCGGTGCACAAGACCTCCGCCGACGCCTTCTTCGCCGAGAGCCTGAAGCGCGGCATGTGCATGGTCGCAGGCAAGGTGATGATGGACCGCAATGCGCCGCAGGGCCTGCTCGACACTCCGGAGATGAGCTATGACGAGACCCGCGCCGTCATCGCCGACTGGCACGGCAAAGGCCGCAACCATGTGGCTATCACCCCCCGTTTCGCCATCACTTCCACGCCGGAGCAGATGGAGGTCGCGAAATCTCTCGTCGGCGAATTTCCCGACCTGCATGTGCAGACGCATCTCTCCGAGAACCGTGACGAAATCGCCTACACCTCGGAACTCTATCCGGAGGCGACCGACTATACCGACGTCTACGCCCGCTACGGGCTGCTGGGTCCGAAAAGCCTGTTCGGACATTGCATCCACCTCTCCGAGCGCGAGGCGGATGCGATGAGCGAGACCGGCTCGGTCGCCGTCTTCTGCCCGACGTCCAATCTCTTCCTCGGCTCCGGCCTTTTTCCCCTGCGGGCGCTCAAGCGCCGGCAAAAACCGGTGCGCGTTTCCGTCGCCTCGGACATCGGCGGCGGCACCAGCTACTCGATGCTGAAGACGCTCGACGAGGCCTACAAGATCCTGCAGTTGCAGGGCGAAAGGCTGAACCCCTTCGACAGCTTCTACATGATGACCCGCGGCAATGCCGAGGCGCTGTCTCTCGCCGACCGTATCGGCACGCTGGAGCCCGGCACCGATGCGGACATTGCGGTACTCGACATGGCGGCAACGCCTGCAATGGCGCTCAGAGCCGAAGTGGTCAATTCGCTGGCCGACGAACTCTTTCTCCTGCAGACGATGGGCGACGACCGCGCCGTCGTCGAGACCTACGTCGCCGGCAAGCCCTGCAAATCAACCCTTGGCGCAGCCTGAGCAGAGATGAAAACGAGAGGTAAGATTTTTTGACCTCTCGCTTTCTGCAACTATTACAAGCCCTCCGAAATCATGATAAGGGCTCGGCTGTCATTCACTCGATGAGGCCGATCCATGACGCAGATTCTCGAAATACGGGACCTGAAGGCCCTGGCCAGACGGCGCGTGCCGAAGCTTTTCTTCGATTATGCGGACAGCGGCGCATGGACGGAGGGAACCTACCGCGCCAACGAGGAGGATTTCGCCGGGATCAAGCTGCGCCAGCGGGTGCTGGTCGACATGTCCGACCGGTCGCTCGAAACGACGATGATCGGACAGAAGGTCTCGATGCCGGTCGCGCTCGCCCCCACCGGCCTGACGGGCATGCAGCATGCCGACGGCGAGATGCTGGCGGCTCAGGCGGCCGAGGCGTTCGGCGTCCCGTTCACGCTCTCGACCATGAGCATCTGCTCGATCGAGGACGTCGCCTCGGTGACGACGAAGCCGTTCTGGTTCCAGCTCTATGTCATGCGCGAGCGCGAGTTCGTGCTCGATCTGATCGACCGGGCCAAGGCCGCGAAGTGTTCCGCGCTCGTCCTGACGCTCGACCTGCAGATCCTCGGCCAGCGCCATAAGGACCTTCGCAACGGCCTGTCCGCGCCGCCGCGACTGACGCCGAAACACCTCTGGATGATGGCGACGCGGCCCGGCTGGTGCATGAAGATGCTCGGCACCAACCGCCGCACCTTCCGCAACATCGTCGGCCACGCCAAGAGCGTCGCCGACCTCTCCTCGCTTCAGGCCTGGACCAACGAGCAGTTCGACCCGCAGCTTTCCTGGAAGGACGTCGAGTGGATCAAGGAGCGCTGGGGCGGTCCGCTGATCCTCAAGGGCATTCTCGATCCGGAAGACGCAAAAATGGCGGAGAAGACCGGCGCCGACGCAATCATCGTCTCGAACCACGGCGGCCGCCAGCTCGATGGCGCGCATTCCTCGATCAGCATGCTGCCGCGCATCGTCGAGGCCGTCGGCGACCAGATCGAGGTACACCTCGACGGCGGCATTCGTTCCGGCCAGGACGTCCTGAAGGCGATCGCGTTCGGTGCGAAAGGCACCTATATCGGCCGCCCCTTCCTCTACGGCCTCGGCGCGCTCGGCAAGGAAGGCGTGACACTCGCGCTCGACATCATCCGCAAGGAGATGGACACGACCATGGCGCTCTGCGGCAAACGCCGCATCACCGAGGTCGGCCGCGACATCATCGCCGAGTAGCAGGTGCAGGAAGCGTGTAGCGGTTTTCCATCGGAAGTGCGTAGCTTCAAAGACTTAGAGCAGAACCGCACCTCAGCAAACGGGCAATATCATCAGAGAGCCTATGTCACCTGCCTTGACCTCGGCGAAGCCGGAGCCCCCTTCACCCGGGGCCGGTCGATGGCGTGACCCTCGAAAATCTCGGGTCCGAGCGCGGTAGCCGGTTACGGGCGATATTGGGCAGAGAGCCTTGGAGAATGGTCGACACTCATGCGTGCTCCAATGCGAATGTCGCTGTTGCCTCGTCGGTGACGAGGACATTGACCAGGCCGGCGCGAAGCACGCCAAGGACGACGTTGAATTTTTCGCTACCGGCCGCGATGCCGATAGCCTTTCCACTCGTCTTCAGATCGGAAAGCGAAAGGCCGATCGTGCGGGCATCCAATTCCGCGTCGACGATCTCGCCATTGACATCGATGAAACGGCCAAGGACATCGCCCACCGCACCTTTTGAAAGAAGCGTGGCCAGTTCGTCCTTCAAAATGTTGCCCGAGCGGACAAGGACCGATTCTTCGCTCAGGCTTCCGCAAGAAAAAATGAGAATTTGTGCCGAGCGCGCTTTGGTCAGAACATCGGCGACGATCCGGTCGCGTTCGAGCACCTCACGGGTGACGCGCTGGCCGACAATTGCCGGCACTGGCAGCGGCACAAGGCGGGCACCTGCCTTGCGTGCGAAGATCCCGGCGACATCGTTATGATACGTGACGCCGGAAATGGGTGCGACCGTTCCATTGATCTGTACGACCTCGCCGCCATCGCTCCATTGAAGCGGAAGCCAATGGGCAACGGCGCCCATCGTACGCCCCCAGGAAACGCCCACGGTTGCGCCATTGGATTTGATGGAAGCAATGTACTGGCCGGCGGCTTGAGCGACGGTGTCCAAACTCTGCGCCTGTTCGCCGTCGCTGGAAACCACGACGGAATCGTTCAGGTTGAAGGTTTGTTGCAAGGCGGTTTCCAGGTCGGGGCGGCGCGGCGAGCGTGGAATGATTTCGATGCGCACGATGCCGAGGTCGCGCGCCTCCTGCAGGAGACGGCTAACCTGCCAGCGGTTCAACCCGGTCTCAGCAGCGATTTCCGACTGATTCAGTTCCTGTTGGTAGGTCATGCGCGCAACCTTGACCATCAGGTGCTCGCGGCTTTCGTCCATCGGCAGGCGATTGCTGACGCGTTCGCTTTCGTCTTTCATACTCTCTCCGTCCGTGTGCTTTCGACGTTACCGGAAAGCCTATGGAAGACGGGCGTCAGGACATCCGTTGCTTCGCGGTAGTCGGCAAGCATAGCGAGATATTGTCTATGACGATTGAAATCAGGCGCTCTTTTCACGACAGGCGCGCGCAACGCATGCGCCGCGGTCGTCAGGTCTGGAAACAGTCCAAGCGCCACCGTACAGGCGACGGCGCCGCCATGCAGCGACAGGTTGTCATCGAGCGCAAGCTCCACGGGCTTACCTATTGCATCGATGGTTGCCTCGAGCCAGAGACGGTTTTTCATGATGCCGCCAGACATGACGATCCGGTCGATCGCCACCCCTTGCTTTTCCAGATCGAAGACGACATTGGCCGCCCCGAGTGCGACCGCAGTCACAGCAGCACGGTAGATGCTGGCCCGGTCGTGAGACAGCGACAAACCCAAAAAGGCGCCCCGCAGCCGTGCATCCCGGTAGGGTGTACGGTTGCCCATCCAATAATCCAGCGCCAGGAGCCCGGTGGAATCCGGCTCGATTGCGTCAGCGGCCGCGCAAAGTGATCGGAAGCCGGCATCATCAAGCCCGAAGATGGTGTTGCTCAGCCACTGAAGAATGGAACCAGCCGAGACCTGGCCGCCCTCGATCATTCGCAAGCCGGGCGTCAAGGCGTTGGGGTAAGGACCCCAGACCCCGCGGATATTACGCCCGTCATCCGGTACCTGCGTGAGGTGGACATTCGATGTCCCGCCGATGAACAGCATGGAGCCTGGCGTCACCGCGTCGGCACCGAATGTTCCCATATGCGCGTCTATGCCACCCTGCACCACGACAGGATTACCCGGAATGCCAAGCGTACGTGCCATCTCGGGAAGCATGGGAGCGACGACGTCCCCGATGTCCACAATTCGCTGCGGAAGCTTGGCACCAAGGTCCGGCACGCCGAGCAGAGCATAGAGATCCTCGCAGAATTTGCGGTTCCGGCTATCGTAGTTCCACTTGCATGTGGCATTCATCAGAGAGCCGGCCCATACACCGGTTAACCTGTGATTGACGAAATCCAGAGCCTCGCAAATGACTTCCGTGCGCGCCCAGAGGTCCGGCTTTCGGCGCGCGAACCACATGGCTTTCGGGACCAGCCACTCGACCGCATCCGAACCACCGCTGTCTGCGAGAATGGGGTGGTCCACGGTTTCAGTGAACGCGGCTTCGTCGGCCGCGCGTGCGTCCATCCAGAGGACGGCAGGGGCAATCGGCTTGCCAGACCGGTCGCAGAGTACAACCGTCGAGGCGAAGGTCGCTACACAAACCGCAGCGATATCGGGCGAACCCGCCTTTGCAACGACATCGGGGACGAGCGAGACGAGCGCGGTCATCCAGTCTTCAGGATTCTGCTCGGCGCGGTTGGGCGGAAGATGCTGCGTTTTGTAAGGCGCCTCGCCACGCGCAACGATGTGGTTCGTCTGCGTGTCGAAGATCGCTGCCCTCGCGCCGCCGGTTCCAAAATCCAGGCTGAGAACTGCGACCATCCCTAACCTTGCCTCCCTGTTTGCCCCACCGTCTCCCGAACGATCAGGGGCGGAACAGCACTTTCGAGAAGTGCAGGTCCTTCGCCGCGAAGCGCTGAAAGATACCAGGTAGCTCGGCAAGGTCGAGATCATGCGAGATCATGAATTCCCACTTCAGTTCCCCGGTCGCGAATTTTTGGACGGTTGTCGTCCACTGCGGGCCGGGAAAAGGCGCACCGAAACTGTTCCACGAGCCGTGCAGTGAAACTTCCTGACGCAGGAATCTCTGGAACGTCGCGTTCGACAGCTTCACATCGGGGACAGGTATCCCGATAAACGTGACATGTCCGCCCGGCGCAGCCAGCATGACGGCAGCGTTGATTGTCGAATCGATACCGACGGCCTCGATCACAAGATCGGCTCGTTCCTTGTTGTCGGCAAAATCGGCAGACAGGATGCATAGATCGGCGCCCGCCTGACGCGCCAAGGCGAGTTTCTCTTCCGTGACATCGACGGCGATCACCCTCGAGGCCCCCATGATGCGCATCCACTGAATCGCGAACAGACCGATCGGGCCGCACCCGACGACGGCCCCGGTCTGGCCGGCCGTTATACCGCCGGCCTTCCAGATGGCATGGAGAGCGATCGAGGCAGGGTCGGTCATGGCGATAGCCCTGGGATCGACGTGCTGCGGTGTCTTGATGAGATTTTCGACGGGGACGGCGACAAATTCCGCATAAGCGCCGTCGCGGCGGCTACCGAAGTAATCATAGTCGCGGCATCGGGAAAAATTGCCTGTCTTGCATTCTATGCATTGATTGCACGGCATCAGCGGCGCAATAGCGGTCAGCTCGCCGATTTCCCAGCCTTCGACGTTTTCACCGAGCGCATGGATATGGCCGGAAAACTCGTGGCCTGTGATGAGAGGCATCTTCCATGCGCCCTTGACCAGCATGCGGGGCAGATCCGACCCACACACGCCGACGGATGCGACGCGCAGCAGGACCTCTCCGGGGCCGGCCACCGGCTTTGGCCGCTTTTCAAGCCGTATATCGCCCGGGGCGTGGAGCACGATGGCGCGCATGGCGTCTCCTGTTAGCATCTGCGTCATTTGGTTACCTTTGCTAGGACAGCTGTCGTGACAATTAATCAAATGCGAGAATTTTCGCGACGTGGACCGGTCGAAGGGCGGCCTTCATGCCGCCCGTCTCATTAAGCTGGGCTCTGTAACTGTTACGTCGTTATCTGCCGGAGAATGATTTCATCGCTTCAGAGAGCCGGTGCTGTACTGCAACAGCATGGCAACGACGATGATCGCTCCCATATAAACCTGCTGGTGATAGCCGGGCACGCCCGCAAGGTTCATGATGTTGGTGATAATTCCCATGACCAAAGCGCCAAGCAGCGTGTTGATGACGCCGCCCTTCCCGCCCATCAGGCTCGCCCCGCCGATAACGACGGCGGCGATCACATTGAGTTCGGCCCCGATGCCGACCTGAGCAGAGCCGACGCCTGTGCGGCTCGCGGCGATGATACCTGCCAAACCGGCGAGCAAACCGGAGATCACATAGACGGCGACGATATAGCGCGGGACGGCGATACCGGAGAGTCGGACAGCCTCCTCGTTGGAACCGATTGCCGTAATGACGCGTCCGAACCGGGTGAAGTTGAGGACGACACCGCCGGCGATATAGATTGCGAACATCAAAATGACTGGTTGGGGAATGCCCAGCACGAAGCCGGAACCGAAACTGCTGAAAGCTGCGCCCGCATCGCTGAGCGGAATTGGTCGCCCCTCGGAAATGATCAGGGAAAGGCCGCGCGCGACTGCCATCATGGCAAGCGACATGACAAAGGACGGCAGCCTGAGATACGCGATGAAACCGCCCGTTACCAGGCCGCAGGCAGCGCCGCACAACAAGACAAGAAAAATGGTGGCCCCGGTGCCATAGCCTAACATCGCGCAGAAGTAGCCCGTGAGTACAGAACCCAGGGCCATGACCGATCCAACCGAAAGGTCAATGCCGCGCGTCAGGATGACGAACAGCATGCCGACGGCCATGATGCCGGCTGTCGAGGCAACCTGCCGCAATACGTTGAGGAGGTTGCCGCGAGTGAGAAAACTGTCCGACCACCAGGTCGCTACGGCGACGAGCACGAGAAAGATCGCCAGGGTCCCGAAACGCTGAACGATGGAGTGATAGTCGACAAAACCCTTCTGTTCCTGCGGCATCACTGTGTCTGTTGTGTGGGTCATACCTGGCTGCCTTGGTTGCTCGCTCTGGCTCCGCCCATCATCGACAGGCCAAGCAGATTTTCTTCCGAGTAGTTGCTGGGTGTCAGTTCGCCTCGGATCTGCCCCTGGCCCATTGCCAGAACGCGATCGCAAAGACCAAAGAGTTCCTGATGTTCTGAGGAAATCACCAGAACTGCCTTGCCGTCTTCGGCGAGCTTGTTGATCAGAGCATAGATTTCGGCCTTCGCGCCGACATCGACGCCGCGTGTGGGTTCGTCCAGAATGATAACGTCGCCACCGGCGTGAAACCATTTCGCCAGCACGACCTTCTGCTGATTGCCGCCCGACAGACTGGAAACCGGTGCATCGATACTGGAAGCCTTGAGCCGCAAGCTCTTGCCAAGTGCGGTGACGTCGGTGCGCTCCAAGGCTGGCTTGAGGAAGCCCAAGGCATTCACGACCGACGACATCCTGGCCATCGTTGCATTGACGCGGATCGGCTTGTCGATGACGACGCCGTGCTCCTTGCGGTCTTCCGGGACGAGCCCGATACCGGCCTTCACCGCGTCTCTGGGCGATTTGAGTTTGAGGGCCTTCCCTTTGAGGCTGATCGTGCCGCTGTCCAGCGGATCAGCGCCGAAAATCGCGCGTGCGACTTCCGTGCGGCCTGATCCGATCAGGCCTCCAAGCCCGACGATCTCGCCGGCGCGGACAGAAAAGCTGACATCGCGAACCATCCGGCCCGCATTGAGTTTTTTCACGTTGAGCAGTTCGGCGCCGATGGTGCGCTGCGAGCGCTCCGGGAACATGTTGGCGATTGGCCGGCCGACCATCATGCGAATGATATCGTCGATCTTGACGTCCGTCGTCGCGACTGTTCCGACCGTCTCCCCATCCTTCATTACTGTCATTCGATCCGCGATATCGAACACTTCATCGAGGCGATGCGAAATATAGACGATGCCGACTCCACGATCGCGCAGGCCCCGGATGATCTGGTGCAGTTTCATCGCATCCTGAGCACCGAGCACTGCGGTCGGTTCGTCGAAGACGATGATCTTGATGTCCTGCGAAAGAGCCTTGGCGATCTCGACCACCTGCTGGTGGGCGACGGACAGGGTGCCGACAAGGCGCCCGGGATCGATATCGAAACCCAGACGGTCGATCAGCTGTTTTGCGCGTCTTCGCAGGCTGAATCGGGAAATAAGGGTCGGTAGCTCTCCGAGAAAAATGTTTTCTGCCACGCTGAGATCAGGGGCAAGGGCAAGCTCCTGGTGGATCACGACGATGCCAAGTGCGCGTGCGTCTCGAGGATCGCGAAGCTCGGTCCGCTTTCCATTAATGACGACCTCTCCCTGGCTGGGGATAATCTCGCCGCCCAGAACGCGCATAAGGGTGGATTTTCCAGCACCGTTCTCGCCGAGAAGGGCATGAACCTCCCCCGGCCGCACGTCGAAATTCACGGACCGAAGCGCGTGAATGCCCCCGAAGGACTTGGAAATTGATTTCAGATTGGCAAGTTCGGTCACCATGGCCCTCCTAACAATGGCTGCAGACAACGAGGCAGGAGCCCCGTTGTCCAGTCCGCGGCGGCTTTGCAGCCTCCTGGGAGGAGCAGATCAGAAAACGGCGTCGGCGCGATAATATTTGTCGACGTTTTCTTTGGTGATGACGGCCGGTGTCGTCAGATTGAGCTTCGGGAAGTCGGCTGGCAGTTCGCCGTTGACCGCTTTGAGCCCGACATCGACCGCGGTACGCGCGACCAGGTCCGGGTCGTTAAGCCCGGTTGCCCCGTATTTGCCTTCTTTGATCAGTGCCAATGCTTCCTTCTGGCCGTCCGCAGCGGCAAGCGCGAGAACATCTGTCTTGCCTTGTGCCTCGAGAGCCTTCATGGCGCCAAGCACCATCGAGTCGTTTTCGCCAAGAACGACATTGGCGTCCGGATGCGCAGTCAGGAGGTCTTCCATCGCGGCGAGGCCACCTTCATGGGCCCAGCCACCCCAGCCCTGGCCCACGACTTCGAAACTGACCTTGCCGTCGTTGACCAATTGGCCTTCGACAAGGCCCTTGAAAACGCCGAGGCGCCGATCGCGGCCCACTTCGTTACCCTTGTCGCCCGATAGAAGGATGATCTTCATCGGCTTGCCCTTCATGGCATTGGCAAGCCATTGGCCGACAAGCACACCGTTCTGGTCATTGGAAGAGCGAACCTGGGTGACGACGTTGGCCTTCGTGTTGATAGAGGAGTCCATGACGACGACCTTCACGCCAGCTGCCGTTGCAGCGTCTGCGGCCGCGACAAGGCCTTCCGGATCGCGCGGGTTGAGGATCAACAGATTAACGCCGCGCGCCACCATGTCTTCCACGTCCGCGATCTGTTTGGTCATGTCGTTCTGGCCGTCGGCGCTGGTAACTTCACAACCGGCCTTTTTGGCCTGATCTTCCGCTGCCGCCACCTGAGCGGCGAAATAAGGTGCGCCAAGCGTGTACATGGCGATGCCAACCTTGCAGTCGGCGGCGTTTGCGATACCAGCGGAAGCAACGCTCGCCATGAGGGCCAACATGCATCCTGCGATTGATTTCTTCATGGGTAACTCCTCCGATTTCCATGAGACAGGAAGCGGTTTGGGCTTCCATTCCGTAGTTTAATTACAGGATTAGAGATTGGTCAAGCAAAATTAACCCCCATTTTTGATACTATACCACATAAGTGACAAATCGTGCGCTGCAACAAGGCGAGAATGCCCACGTTTCGCCTGCAGCAGGCGCTGGGACTTGCGCTCGCAATTTTATTTGGTAGTTTTGCTACGAAATAGAGAACAGGAGAAAAGTGTTGATATTGTTTGAGCCGGGAGTCTGTCAGGTCGATGTTGCAACAGGCCAGTTGAAGGGTGCGACGAACCGCTATGTCAAAACCTTCCGGGATCTTGCAGGGCTGTATCGGGACGAGAGCGCATATCAAGCGCTTATCGCAACCCGCGGTGATGATGTCGCCTATGAGGTTACGGACTACAAGCCATCGGCCAATGGGGGTGACATCATCATCGGCGTCACGCGCATGGAGCCTGGGAAGATCGGTGACGAGTATTTCATGACGCGGGGCCACATCCATGCGAGGCCCAATCGGCCGGAAATGTATTATGGCGAGGCTGGGGTAGGCGTGATGCTGCTGGAATCGCCCCATGGCGAGATTCGCACGATCGAGATGCGCGCGAGGACTATGTGCTATGTGCCACCCTTTTGGATCCATCGTTCTGTCAACGTCGGCCTGGAACCACTTGTAATGACATTTTCCTATCCCGCGGATGCCGGTCAGGACTACGACGTCATTGCGAAGGCGGGGGGAATGCGGAGCCGTATTGTCGATGACGGGAACGGTGGATGGACCACAGTCGATAACGCCGGTTATTCAGGGAGACACCCATCGCTTGTAGAAGACATCATGTCGAGAGTTGACTGAAGACTGTCGGGGATCCTGTCTGGCGTTCCCCGTCACCGCTGGTTTGATCGCCTCATCCCTGTGCTCGTTGTCTAGCCCGGACACATGACTGACAGGTGTTCGGGGAGATGGCTGACACGTTCATAATGGCATGGGTTGGCTTCGAGAGGAGGTTGTCCATGCCGTGGAAAGAGGTGCCGGTCATGGGAGAGAGGCAGGAATTTGTGCGGCTGGCGCTGGTCCGCTGATCCTCAAGGGCATTCTCGATCCGGAAGACGCAAAAATGGCGGCGAAGACCGGCGCCGACGCAATCATCGTCTCGAACCACGGCGGCCGCCAGCTCGATGGCGCGCATTCCTCGATCAGCATGCTGCCGCGCATCGTCGAGGCCGTCGGCGACCAGATCGAGGTACACCTCGACGGCGGCATTCGTTCCGGCCAGGACGTCCTGAAGGCGATCGCGTTCGGTGCGAAAGGCACCTATATCGGCCGCCCCTTCCTCTACGGCCTCGGCGCGCTCGGCAAGGAAGGCGTGACACTCGCGCTCGACATCATCCGCAAGGAGATGGACACGACCATGGCGCTCTGCGGCAAACGCCGCATCACCGAGGTCGGCCGCGACATCATCGCCGAGTAGCAGGTGCAGGAAGCGTGTAGCGGTTTTCCATCGGAAGTGCGTAGCTTCAAAGACTTAGAGCGGAACCGCACGATCAGCAATTTGGCGAGAGAGTGAACATCCCTCGCAATAGGCCGTCTACTGCATGTTTCCTTTAATCCTATCCGATTAAAGGGCAAAAACATGCAGCAGATCAAAGTACTACAGCGACCTTTGCGCGTCTGATAAGACGCGCGGCGCTGTAGTGCTTGCCGCGAGTGCCGCATCGCGGGACGCTGAAGCCCGCGTGATCGAGAACGAGGTCCAATCGCTAAGGCAACCTATCCTGGAGAATAGATTTCCCCCCTCCGGGAGTTCTTATATTTTCCCTGCGTCACAACGCGCGAAAAACCAAAGCACCGCGACATTGCTCGCGACATTGGGGATCTCATGGGTAGCAGGACTGACAGTGTCGGCCATCACACGCGCATCCCCAATGATCCTGCGATTGTCGACGGGGTCATATGTGAGCAGCGTCAGTCAACGAGCGCGCAATCATGAGCGCGCCTTGCTCCTGCAATTCCCGCGAGAGCGAGGCAGATGATTCAGCCGACGCGACCGCAGACGGCGTGCGGGTTGCCGATCACACACCTGCAACCGAGATGTCGCGCGTTCTGCGGACAGCACCTATTCATCTCGCGGCGGATCCCTCCGGCGGTGCAATTGCTCATTGGAACCATGGCCCCCTGCATGACGTCGTCGAGCCCATGACCGACCACGTCGTCATGGCTTACAACGGCACGATACAGCGCATGGAACGACGGTCCGGAAGGTCGGTCGAGAGTGGCACGTTTCGTCGTGGGGTTGTGATAATCATCCCGGCTGGATCGAGCTCCCGCTGGGATATTCCGAAGCCGGTTGATGTCGTTCAGCTCTATCTCCCTCACACGACACTGACACGCATTGCCGAGGCAACCGATACTTTCACGCCGACCGATCTTCTGGAGCGAACGGCGCATCCGGACCCCATTACATCTCGGTTGCTCCTGAGCGCAGCCGATGTCCTGGAAGGCAATAGGGCACTGGATACACTTTTCAGGCAACAGCTAACTGATCTTCTGGCCACGCGCCTGCTGGCTGCACATACGGGCAAGGCGCCGAGCTACCAACCGGCGGTCGGCGGCCTGGCACCGAATGTGCTGCGCCGGGCCATCGAGCGATTGCGGTCCGACTCCGATGCGGACGTCTCCCTCGCCGCTCTCGCAGCTGATTCCGGGCTGTCACGTTTTCATTTCTGTCGCGCTTTCAAGGAAAGCACGGGGCTCTCACCGCACAACTGGCTGCGTCAATATCGGCTTGAGCAAGCCATAAACATGCTGCGCAATCCTGCATATTCGGTCGCCTCGGTCGCAGCCTCTCTCGGTTATAACTCGCAAACAGCATTTGCAGCTGCGTTCCGCAAATTGACCGGCGAAACACCGACCGAGTGGCGGCGCAGCCACGGCTGACGGTTAAGTTCCTCTCGTCCTCGTTTCACATTCCGAAACAGCGCGTTTTTCTACGATTCAATCGGCTCGACCGCGTGACGACTATGCCCGCACGCCCGCGGGTATGGCTCGGCCGCATTCCCGTTTTTCCTGCGCCTCCAGTCTCAACCACTCTTTCGAAAGCTGACCGACAGGGACCGGCCTATGTGCGTCGGCGCGATCGCTTAACCGCAATTGCGCTTTAATGGCGCCAATCCCTCTGGCGCAGCCGCAGTTCTGCTCCGCTAAACCATCGTTGCGCCCATGCCAATTGATCCTGGCGAAACACGGGATGGTCTGGGCTCGGACTGCGGGTCGATCGCGGTGCGGCGACCTGGAGTGGCCAGCATGGCCGATTTTAGCCACTGCCCCTTCACTTCGATGGGCGGCGTAAAACAAATATGTGCAAAGGATCAGTGCAATGACCTCCATTACAACCAGCGACGGCGTTCAGATTTTCTACAAGGACTGGGGACCGAAGTCCGCGCAACCCATCGTCTTTCACCATGGCTGGCCGCTCAGCTCTGATGATTGGGATAATCAAATGCTCTTCTTCCTCGGCAGAGGCTTTCGCGTGATCGCTCACGATCGCCGCGGTCATGGCCGATCAAGCCAGGCGAGCGAGGGTCACGACATGGATCACTACGTTTCCGACGTCGCCGCACTGATCGACCACCTCGATCTTCGTAACGCGATCCATGTCGGTCACTCGACCGGCGGCGGTGAAGCCGCGCGGTATGTCGCGCGCTTTGGCAAGAACCGCGTTGCCAAACTCATTATGATTGCGGCAGTGCCGCCCTTGATGCTGAAGACCGCCGCCAATCCCGGCGGTCTTCCGCTCGAAGTATTCGACGGACTACGCAGCCAGTTGGCCGCCAATCGTTCGCAGTTCTATCGGGATTTTCCGAGTGGTCCATTCTACGGCTACAACCGCCCGGGTGCCGAACCTTCGCAAGCGGTCATCTCAAATTGGTGGCGTCAGGGCATGATGGGCGGCGCCAAAGCGCATTACGAAGGTATCAAGGCATTCTCGGAGACGGATTTCACCGAAGACCTGAAGAGCATCTCCGTGCCGACGTTGGTGTTGCATGGCGATGACGACCAGATCGTTCCGATCGGCACCTCCTCTCCGTTATCGGCGAAGCTGATTAAGGCCGCGACACTGAAGATCTACGAGAAGCTGCCGCATGGGCTGTGCACGACCCATGCAGATATCGTCAACGCCGACATACTGGCCTTCGTCACGGCCTGAGCAACATCACACCAACCCGCGCGCCATCGATCGTCTCCCATCCGGAGCGGCAACGACGGCGCGCGCCCTTCGAAACCACAGGACACGGAGTAAACATTATGAGACTTGTGATTGTAGGCGCCGGTTTCGCCGGCATGTACGCCGCACTTTCCGCAGCCCGTCTGCGCGATATCGAAGGCGTCTCGCCCGAAGAGCTTGAAATCGCGCTGGTATCCCCGGAACCGACGCTTGTCATCCGCCCACGGCTTTACGAGCCGAGCCCCGAGACTCTGACGGCGCCTTTGCAGAATGTATTTGACGCCGTCGATGTCGCCTACGTGCAGGGTAGTGTTGAGGCGGTTGATACGAAGGCCGGCACCGTAGAGGTCGTCAACGCCGAGGGTGAACGAAAGACCCTTCAGTATCATCGCCTTGTGCTCGCCACCGGCAGCCGGTTGTTCCGTCCGAATATTCCGGGCCTCGCCGAATACGCCTTCAGCATCGACAATGTCGATGACGCCATTGCCCTCGATCGCCATCTCCACGAGCTTGCGAAGATGCCGGCCTCGGCCGCGCGTGACACCATCGTCGTTGCCGGCGCCGGCTTCACAGGTATCGAGGCGGCGACCGAGATGCCTTCGCGGCTGCGGACCCTATTCGACAAAACCGCCAATCCGCGCGTCATCATCATCGACCGCAGCAGCGCGGTCGCCCCTGACATGGGTGAAGGCGCTCGCCCGATCATTGAGGACGCGCTGCGCAGGCTCGGCGTAGAGACGCGGCTCAACGCCGGAGTTTCATCGCTCGACAAGTCCGGCGTCACGCTGAGTACTGGCGAGCATATCGAAACCATGACGGTGATCTGGGCGGCAGGCATGCGGGCCAATCCGGTCACCACTAAAATTCCCGGCGAACGTGACAAGTTCGACCGGCTGCTGGTCGACGGCTGCCTGCGTGTACCGTCCGTGCCAGGCGTCTTCGCCACCGGGGATGCCGCGCGCGCTGCTTGCGACGACTGCGGCAACTACGCACTGATGTCGTGCCAGCACGCCACACGCATGGGCGCCTTCGCGGGCAACAATGCCGCTGCCGAACTGTTAGGCGTACCGCCACGGCAATATCATCAGAAAGCCTATGTCACCTGCCTTGACCTCGGCGATGCCGGAGCCCTCTTCACCCGGGGCTGGGATCGCGAGGTGGAGATGGTCGGCGAAAAAGCGAAGGCGACGAAGCAGGAGATCAACACTGTCTGGATCTATCCGCCGAAGCCCGAGCGTGCCGCGGCGCTGGCTTCCGCCGATCCGGAGCG
>Ga0209281_1000191_pt1 | contig 140411 bp, 156 predicted proteins | sample MedtruBG_FD_187514 | JGI IMG/M metagenome (GOLD analysis project Ga0209281, IMG submission 187514) | Root nodule microbial communities of legume samples collected from California, USA - Medicago truncatula BG (SPAdes) (version 2) | ecosystem: Host-associated > Plants > Roots > Nodule | place...
AACTGTTAGGACAAATGATGGCTTGAGCCGTATGTGGTGAAAGTCACAAGTACGGTTCTTAGGGGGGAAAGAAGCTGAAAAGCTTCCGACCTACCCGACTTTAAATGTAGATTGGAGGGTGAACATGGAAAAATTATTAGATACGTTAAGAGCTATAGAAAAAGTGGATTATATTGAACCTAAAAGGTACTTAACAGATGGCAAACCAAATGAATTAGTTAAAGAACCTGTGAAGCTTGCAAATGCGGTTCTTATAACAGATGGCGGAAAACCAAATTTTGATAATATTAATTTAATTAGAGAAAATGGATTTGATGTATACCCAGGGGAAAAGGATTCGTTTGGACGGTTAACTGGATGAATAGAGACGGATAAAGGAATTATAGTCTTCGGTTAGTATTACACAATACTACAGAACGATGCAGCTACATCTTAAAAGAACATTGTGAATATTATAATTTCTCTAGTTTGCACGTTATATTTTGTGGCAGATATAGTTATATTAATGGATAAAGTTAATATACCTATTCCTATACCTAATAGATTCATTGCATAAGTTTTATAAATGTAAAATTGGTATAGTGCTTATGTAGATAGTTAATGTATTGTTATTCCTGTATATGTATTATTGGAAGGACATGCTATTTTTCTTAAATGATATTTGGGCACCTAATCCACCACCGCAAAAAGGACAGGTAGACAAGCAAGTACAATAACGCCCTTATTAATAATCGTTGTGGGTAATAATAAATCAGAGACAGATATCAAAAATTAATTATGTTAATGCAGAGTTTGAGAATATTGTGAAATAGTGGTACAAAAAATTTAAAAAGTAAGAAAGTGAATATACTTAATATAGTGCTTAGAATTACACCAAACACTATATTAATAAATTATGAAAGAGGAGAAAAAGATATTTCGCCAGTGCCGACAAGGGCTATAACATCTCCTTCTTGAATAGGACCAAGTTTTACAGTTTCGCTTGGGTCATTAAACCTTAAAAATATTTCTAGACTACCTTTAGAATTAATAACTATTCCGGTAAGAGGTTTACCAGGAGTTACTAGTTTGGCTGTAATATATTGTCCAGTATATTGAGTGACATTATAAATACCTTGCGTATAAGTAGTCGCAATAGGGACTGGCTGTGCTTGAGGGATTTTGACAAATATAAATATGAATATTAGAAAAAATACTAAAAACTTCGTTGTTTTCATAACAGCACCTCCATTGTATTAGTATTTTGTTTTTTTTATTAGAATATACAATCTATTGATAATTAAAGCGTTAATAATTTTTTATGTCACAATGCTACAAGTTGATAAATTTTTAATAAATATCGATTTTCAACATTGATTTAAAACATAGCCTTAATTAAAAAAGACATGTCAAAAAATAGAAGCTTATCCTCGAAAGGATAAGCTTCTATCTTCAAAATTCAATACTAAGCAATATCATACTTAGTGATTTTTCTTTCAGTTAATTGGGCACTTTCTTTTTGCACGAGAGCACCAGTAGTTGTTAAAAAAATGTTTTTTGCAATAATAGTATCCATTAAAGTATTAGCTTCTGCTTCTGTCATAGCAGACTTAACACCAGTTATGCTTAGGGTAGATTTAATACCTTTTGCAGTTAAAAAAACCATTGATAATACATATTCCATTTAAAATTACCTCCTTCCTTAAATTTAGGTTAACAATTAGCAATTAACAAGTTAGGTTGAAGATGATAATTAACTTTTGAAAAGTTAATTACGATCTGCCATTTTATTAGGCTTTGACTAAATCAGATAAAACAGTTAAAGATACATCTCTAGAACTTGCTTCTAAAACGCCCTTAATAGCTTCTGCCACATCATAGGCATTTTGTAAATCTACATCGTTTCTCAAATTTGAGAAAGTCTTTTTGCTGTAGATTGGATCACCAGCTTTATCAATTCCTTTTTGAACTTCAATATTAAGTGAAGTTCCAGTTATAACTTTAGATACAGCCATATATTTCACATCCTTTCGTTTTATTTTCATATAGGATATATGTAGGAAAAAGAATTATTACATAGATAGTTGAAAATTATTTATGTTTTAGTAGTGAAAATTTTATAGATATAAAAGTATTGGAATCTTCCGTGAGGAAAACAAATATCTTATTCAGTAAAAATAAGATTAAATTAGTAAAAAGAAATCGAATAGATATATCAAAATTTAATTATGTTATGCATAGTTTGTAAATTTGATGTAGTAAGTGATAATAATGCTCTTTGAAAATTGAATAATGTGATATTTACAATATATGCTATAATTTATTCATAATAGTGAATTATTGTATATTATAAATGTATAAAAATAAGGAGAATACCAAATGGATTTAAAAGCTTGGAGCAGAGATTTAAAACGATTAAGAGAAATAATTTTGAAAAAAGATAAAATTGAAGAAAGTAAAAATATCTTTTTAAGTTTACATTCTATGGTTCATTCATCAAGGATGTCAAGAATAGATGAAAAGACATTTGAAGATGAATTGTGGGAAGATTTAGAGGAAGATAAATTTAGTAATGCAACAAATGAAAAAGGTCGTACAATTGCATATGGCATATGGCATTCTACTAGAATAGAAGATATAACGATGAATATACTAGTTGCTGGAGATGAACAGGTATTTAATACAGGAAATTGGAAGGAAAAAATAAAATCTGAAATAGCAGATACAGGGAATGCATTGACAAAAGAGCAAATATTAGAATTTAGTAAAAGTATTAATATGCAGGAATTAAAAAACTATAGAATAGCAGTAGGAAGAAAGACAAGAGAAATTATAAAAAAGTTAACGTACGATGATATGAAAAGGAAATTTGAAAAATGCAAATTACAACGCATAATAGATGAAGGTGCTGTTTTAGATATTGAAGCTTCAAATTGGTTAATAGACTTTTGGGGAAGAAAAAATGTATCAGAAATTCTACTAATGCCAGGGACAAGACATCATATAGTTCACTTAAATGAATCATTTCGTGCAAAAAAGAAATCTTAGATCAATAAATATACCTGTTAGAGATTAACTTCGGAATATTCTCATAGTATGTTCAAGAAAAAATAAATATCAGATTGAAATATCACATTATTCAGTTCAAAAATGAAGATGTGGTATTTTTTTCTACAGAATACTACTATACGAGTGAGGTGAGTTTATTGAAAGCTAAGAAATTAATTAAGGAATTAGAAAACTTAATCAATGAATATGGCGACGATATTGATGTGCAGGCATTCAGTAGTCAATTAGGAGTTTATAAAGAATTATATGAAGTAAAGAGAATTTGGATTGAAAATTAGTATATCATATTAAAAACATAAAAAAAGCCCCAATAAGGGGCAAAAAGGTGAATAATTAAATGAGTTCACTTTTTTAATTATGAAACCAATATTATTATATGATTATTTATCTCAATTAATACATGATATCAATTGTAAGATTGGTGAAGTAAAGGAGATTTTATGAAAAAAGAAATTATCAATGAATCAAAAGAATTAATTGATAATTCAATAATGCGATATTTGTAAAATATGTTATAATTTACAATGGTAAGTAATTGTGAAGAAAACTATTAGAGACCATATTAATACGTGGGAGGAGAAACAGAAAATGAATAGTATTCGTAAGAAAGTATTTGATGCAATGGAAAGTATGAATATTTCATATGATGTCATTGAACATCCAGCAGTATATACCATAGAAGAAATGGATAAATTGAGTATCGACAGTAAAAATGAAGTAGTTAAAAATTTATTTGTTAGAGATGATAAAAAGAAAAGATATTTTTTAATAATTCTTCAAAAAAATAAACGAGTTGACTTGAAAGAAATTAGAAAGGAATTAAATTGTAGACCACTGAGTTTTGCTTCAGAAGAAGACTTAGGCAAATATATGAAATTAAGTAAAGGCTCTGTTACCCCCTTTGGGATATTAAATGACTCTGATTGTAAGGTAGAAGTGGTTTTGGATAAAGATATTTTATTATTTGAACGCATTGGTGTTCATCCAAATGATAATACAGCAACTGTTTTGATTTGTCCGCAGGACTTAGAATCTATAATGAAAAATCATGGAAATAATATTTCTTATATAGAGATTTAAAATTTGGATCTTGAATAATATAATCCTTACAAATTTTAACTATTAACAAAGATATAAAAAGTATAATAAGTACGGAAATTTCTTATATCATGAATCAATAAAAATAAATAATAAATTGTAAAATCGCATTATTCAAGAGAGATTGAATTTGCGATTTTTTAGTGCGCAATTATAATATTGGGCAAATTGTAGGAAAGAAGAATTGTTGCTAATCAAAGAATAAATTTCAAAAGGAAAGTAGATGATAGAAATAAAGATAGGCTAATAATTTCATTAGACTATCTTTACTTGTAATTATGTTTTGGAGATATCACTTCGTAACTACAATTCATACCAGGCTGACTAATATTAATTGCAAGCTCAGTCCCATGAGGTTCAGAATCAAATCTAATATTAAATGTAGATTGGAGGATGAACATTGAAAAATTATTAGATACGTTAAGAGCTATAGAAAAAGTAGATTATATTGAACCTAAAAGGTACTTAACAGATGGCAAACCAAAGGAATTAGTTAAAGAAGCTGTGAAGCTTGCAAATACAGTTCTTATAACAGATGGCGGAAAACCAAATTTTGATAATACATCTTAGAAAGTGAATCATAAAACCTCTTCTTATTTTAAAACATCAATAAGACAATATAAAATAAATTTGTACAAATATATGCAATATATTATAATTAATTGGTTAAATGGAACAAAATTGAATAATAGATTTATTATGTGTTTAATGGGAAAAATAAAATAATGCAGATAATTAATACAGAAATAAAAAAGGTTATTATAGTTCTAAAATATATAAAATAAGGATTATTGCAGGAGGAAACAAATATGGAGAAAGATAATGAAGCAGAAAAAATTGAACCTATAGATTATAGGCAAATAAAGATATCTACTTTTAATTTGCAATATATCAAAAACCTTAAGGTAATAGCAAATATTAATAATCATACTACTTTAGAGTTAGTTGGTATATTACCAGAAGATAGGAAAGATGATGATATTCATACAAGCTATAACACTCCTATTGAAGTATATGCTATGACAGATGAAGGGAAGAAAACAATTTATATTGGAATAATTACTGAAATAAAAGTAAAAAAATGTGGTGAATATTATGAATTACATGTTAAAGCACAAAGTTATACTTACTTAATGGATATTAAAAGAAAAAGTAGATCCTTCCAAAATATAAATATGACTATTAATGAGCTTATAGATACAATTACAAAACCTTATTACAAGAGCGTTTATAATTCCAATATTGATAATCAGCCTATAAATAGATTATGGGTTCAATATAATGAAACAGACTGGGAATTTGTTAAACGAATAGCATCTTACTATAATGCTGGACTTTTTGCTAATAGTACATTGGAAGGTGTTCATTATTTTATAGATACACCTGAATTAGATAGCAAGAGTTTAGAAATAAATGAATATGTAGCAACTAAGTTAATTCAAGATTATGATTTTATGAAAGAAAATGAAGTGGTCAATTCAAGTGAAGTAGACTATGTATCATACAAAGTAAAAAGTTATGAACTTTTAGAACTTGGAGATAATATTAGTTTTAAGAATCAATCTTTCTATTTATCAGAGCTAATTTACGAAATAGAAGACAATGATAGTATATTAGAAAATACTTATGTTTTAAAGCTTAAAGGTGGACAAAAGCAAAAAAGAATATGTGGAGAAAATTTGGTTGGAATTTCTTTAGAAGGAAATGTTATTGAAGTTACAGGAGATAAAATTAAAATCAAATTGGATATAGATAGAGAACAAGATACGAGTACAGCTTATTGGTTTAATTATTCTACATTAGCAGCGTCGCCAGATGGAAGTGGATGGTATTTCATGCCAGAACTTAAGGATAGAGTGAGGGTATATTTTCCAACTAATGATGAAAAAGATGCTTTTTCTATAAGCTCTATTCAGCAAATTAAAGGTGATCCAGATGTTAAGTATATTGCAACGATTTATGATAAAAAAATAATTTTTACTAAAGACAGTGTAACAATAACATCTAATAATCATGCAACTATTGTGCTAAATAAAAGTGGAGCAATAATCATAACAGGAGATAGCAGTATAAGCTTAAATGCAAGTGAAAGTATTTCTTTAAGAGCAGAAGACAGTATTGTTATATCAGCAAAAAATAATGTAGATATTAAATGCGATAAAGGCGGAAAAGCACTTTTTGAAGGCAGCGGAAATATTGTATTAGATGGTACAAAGGTAAGAATAAATTAGAGGTGATAATTTATGGCAATGACGTATGTAGTAGATGGCGCAAAAACACAATGTTCTCAAGGAATAGGTATAAGCACAGTAAATAAAGGCTGTGAATGGAACTTGGAGTTACATGATAAAAAGATATTAACAGTAGCAGATAATGCACCTCATAAAAATGTTAAGCCTTTTCCATTATGTAAAAGTCCTAAAAATCCAGCAGTTATTGCAGCTGGCATGAAACCAGCTGCTTGTAATCCTGTTATATGTAATAAATGGACGAATGGGAAAACAGATGTTATTTTAAAGGGCGAATTAGCATTAAATAGTGAATGTTTATTAGGTTGTATGTATGGTGGAATAATAGAAATTGTAGATGATGGACAAAGAAAATAATATTGGAGGTAGCAAAAGATGATGGTCAAAGAAAATGATAGCGGAGGTAGCAAAAGATGATTATTAATTATGAATATGTACAAGTAGAACTGCCTTATGAAATTTTGCATATTAAAGATTTACATCTAATATCAGAAGTAAATGAACATCATATATTGAGCTTAGAAGCGCTTATAGATGAAGAAAATGCAGAGAAGTATTTAGAAGAAAGTGTAGAAGGTAAAGAGATAAAATTACTTATTGATGAAAAAGTTATTTATGTTGGAAAGATTATAAAACTTGAAATTTATTATAAGGGACAGGTTGCTCATTTAAAATTAAAAACTATTTCTTACTCCTATGATCTAGATATAAAAAAGCATAATCAAGCTTTTTTTAATTTACAAAGTACATATGAAGATGTGATTAAAAAAGTTTTAAGTAAATATTCTAATACAGATTTTAAAGATAATATAACTTATGGAAAATGTATAAAAGATATGCTTGTACAATACGATGAAACAGACTTTGAATTTATAAAGCGTTTAGCTACTCATTTTGAAACAGTCTTAATTGTAGATCCAGTTACTAATAAAAGTAGATTTCATTTTGGTATAGAACCTATTAATAATGAAGCTGAATTAAAGTCGGAAATTAAAGAAGCTAAAACAAGATTAGATAATTTTACTAAGATAAAGTGTGTTTCAAAAGAAGATGTAATTGAACAAGATTTTATAGGATGGCAAGTAGAGAGCAAAAAGTATTTTTCATTGGGAAGTGAACTTACTTATGATGGACAAAAAATTATAGTGGTTAAAGTGGAAATGAAGCAAATAAAAGATGAGATTATTTTTATATATGAATTTAAATTGTTAAAAGGAATAAAGACAATTTATAAAATAAATCCTAACCTTAAAGGAATCAGTTTAGAAGGTATTGTAAAGAATCGTAGAAATAATGAAATGCAATTACATTTCTGCATTAATGATTCCTATGAAGATGAAGACAGTAATAAATGGTTTTATTATGGCAGAGAAGTTTCTAACTTTTATTGCATGCCAGTACTTGAAAGTAAAGTTCGTGTAACTTTCCTAAGTGGAGATGAGAAAGATACTATTGTTACAAATGCAGTAAGAATTGCGAAGATTGGTGATAAATATTACAGCAAAATATCAGAGCATAATAATAAATCTTATTCTACAGTTGATGGACAAGAATTACTAATAACACCAGAAATGCTTCAAATTTCAGAAGATGATGGAAAGAGAATTCAGATGATGTTAAATAAAAATGGAACCATTAGTATTACTGGGAAAAATATAAGTTTATCTTCAGGTGGAAATATAGAAATAGGAACAGACGCTCCTTTTGATCCTAAGAAAAATCCAATGAAGCCTGCAAGTATAACTATTTCAGCTAAAAATAAAGTTACAATTACAAAATCAAGTAAAGGGGTTAATACAGCACACAGCATGCAGCTTGCAGAAGAAAATCATTTAAGAGGTATTGTTAAAATGCTGTGATTGCATGGGTAGACAATAAGATGGTTAAAAATTAATGTGTAAACAAGGAGATGGTTAAAAATACTTGATAATAAAAGTGTAAGGAGATAATTAGATGAAGTATTTTGAAATGTTAGAGGATTCAAGAATTCATTATAGATATAAAATAGAAAATTTGGAATGGCAAGAGACAGAAGGTAGGAATATTGGTATAGGTTATTTTACAGGAGAAGAAGAAGATTTGCCAGATTTTATTAACTATAAAAAACTATTTTTAGTTTCATTAGAGTTAAAGAATGTTTTAGAAATGTACACAGATGAAATAGGATTTAATCTAGTAATGCTTAACAATATAGAGGCTAAAGCTCAAAAGGAATATTATAGCGTGGAATTAATATCGGTTGAAGGCTTAGATGAGAGTTCAACTTACAATAAGGATAATTCTGTGAAAGAAAAAGTATTAAGTTATAAAAAATTGCAGGATTACAAAGTATTTGGATTAAAGGAACTTGAACCTACAAAATTTTCTAGACCACATATCTTCGTACATTTGGATATTGTGGAAAGTGCTTTAAGAAGAGGACTATGGGGAATGAGTTTTGAAGAGATGGCGGTGAAGTGAAGATGGAATTTTTAGATGAACAAATTGCAAAACTTCAAAAGGAAGCTCGTAGGGCTAGAAAATATGATGCTAATAATAAAGAAGAACATGAGGAAATAGAAGAAAATATAAAAGAATTATCTCAAGAAGAAGTAACACAAGAAGATTTAAAAGAATTAAGTAAGGAAGAATTAAAAGAATTAACTAAGGAAAAATTAACTAAAGAAGAATTAACTCAGGCAGAGGTAAATGCAGCTATTAAAAATGGTTCACTGGAGAAGTCAGGAGAAAAATTAGTCTTTGAAAAAAAGACATGTTTTAAAGGTAAAATAATCATTCCAATTATAGAAGACTTTTTTGATGAATACCAAGAAGAGGATAATGGATATTGCTGGGTAAAAAAGCAATCATTTAGTATTGCTTTAGTTAAAATTGATTCTGAAAATAATTCTGAAAATATAGATGATTTATTGAAGAAGATCAAAGATTTTTATAAAGAAAATGATATTTATGTTGAGTTTTTAAAATCAAAAGAAGAGCCACATGAAAATTATAATAAATATATTCTTAGCTCAAGAATGCCAACAGCGATAGATTATATTTATCAATATATGATGACCATTAACTTTAAAAATGAGAGCATTATATTAATGTTCACATGTTTAGAAAAAGATAAAAAACAATGGGAAAAGGTTATGGTTGGAATTTCAGAACTTATAGAGATTAATGAGGGAGATAAAGAAGCTAATGAGGGAAGTTGAAGAAAAGTTTCTACAAGAAGCAGCACAACCAATTTTTAATGAATATAAAAAGGAAGTTGTATCAAAAATTTTAGATAATGAGGAAAAATTAAAAAACCAAATCTTAAATACACTGCAGAGTATAGCACAGAAAGCAAATGAAAAGAATGGTTATGAAGTTAAATACATAGATTTTTCACTTCTGCAAATTGGATTTTTAAATGAAACCTATGAAGTAACGGCCATAGCTTATGATGAAAATTGGTATGCGGATGAAGGCATATGGGAGATATTAAGTATTGATTATATATTTGATGGCTTAAAAGCTATTAGAGCAAAGTTATATCAAGATATAAAAAAATATGTAGGAAAAATAAGGCCTTCCTGCATTGATCAATATATTTTAAAGCAAATATCTAGTTACAATACTTATTTTTCTTATTTCCTAATAAAATGGCTAAAGCAATGGGATGAAGAAATAAGTTTTAAGGAAATGCCAAAATCAGAAGTACTTCAAGTAATATGGGGAGATTATAAAAATTATTATCAAAAGGTATATTACTATGACAGTAGTACAAAAACTGAAGAAATGTTTAAGGAAAAGCTACAAAATGCAAAGCAGGAAGAAATAGTATTTACAATGTGGACAGGCTTAAAGGTAAATACATTTAAAATTGAAAATAAAGATATAAGTTGTATGTCTTTAAAACAAAGTGATTTAAAGAATATATATTTCTCATCTTGTACAAGCTTAGGATTAAATTTAAAAGAAGCAAATTTAAAAAAGTGTTATTTCAGAAACTGCGATTTAGGAGCAAGTGATTTTACAGAAAGTTTTTTAGAAGAAGTTGTTTTCGAAAATTGCATATTAAGAAATACAAAGTTTAACGATGCAAAATTTAAAAATGTGTATTTGAGTAATGGTAAAAAAATGATAAATGTACTTAAAGAAGAAGATTTACTATATCAAATATGCTAATATAGAAAGGAGATGAGTGATTATGCCAGTAATAGCCTTTGGAGGCTTTGCATTATTTGCAGCAGTAGTATTTGCAATTGGTATTGTGGCTACTACTATTGCAAAACCTAGTAGTACATCTATTTCAAATAATAATTTACTAAGTGATATTGTAGATGCAAAAAAGAATTTTGATCAAAGATTAAAAATGCTCATGCTTTTGGGCACTGTAATGATATCAGCAACTATTATATCTAAACTAGAAAAGAAAAAGCAGCAAGAAGAAGCATTAAATAATATATCAAGTGCAGGAGCAGCATCAGCAAGTACTGCAGCAGCGATGAATGGTGTGCAAAATATTGTAACTCAGGTTCAAAGTGAAAAAGCACAAGTAAGTGAGACAACAGCATTAAATCCATCGAAAGATGGATATGTAGAAACCTTCCCAGCAGCAGAAGAAGAGGGGCCTAAAATATATGACACTCCAATAACAGAACAGCAAGGGCCAGGTGTGCTAGTATTTCCTAGGGCAGAGCAAGAGCCTACAATATTAGTATTCCCAGATGATAATCCAGTAAAACCATATGTAGAGTCGTTTCCGGCTGAAAGACCTAAGGAATTGGGGGATAGTATACTTTGGATGGGAAGTAATCACGTTGAAGTGCCTAAATCTGTAGATAGAGTTGTTAAGAAATTAAGTCCAGAGGCAAAAAAGGGCTATGAGAAAGCAATTAAAGCATTAGAAAATGGAGATACTAGGGGATTAAATGAACATCCTTTAAGTGGTAATAGAAGTGGACAATGGGCTGTAGATATTAAAGGAATGGGAAGAGGCAGAGGTGCTGGTAGAATTATTTATGAAAAGAATAGTGATGGAAGTATTAAAATTGTAGAGGTACTTACTAAGCATGATTATTAGGAGGAAAATATAATGGAAATGAAGCATATATTGCTAGAATGTTTTTGCGATTGTGAAGATAAAAATGAAAAATTACCTTGTTATGAAAGGAACGGTCAACTAGGAATTTATTGTTTTCAATGTGGATGTAAATACTTATCATATACCAAATGTCCTAATGAAATAGCATATGCTAATGAAGAGGGTGTAGTTGAAAATGAATTAGATTCTGTAGGCTTTGGTGATGATATGGATGGCAATGATGATAATGAAACAAAAGTGTTGATAGATAAGTGGCACGAAATTTGTAGGAAAAAGATTGATGAAGCATATGAAGAATATATGAACTATAAAAATAATTAATTAATATGAAAAGTATACTCGTTTATATATAGAAAGAGGATGAATAAAAATAAATAAAAATAAATAAAAATAAATAAAAATAAATAAAAATGAATAAAAATGAATAAAAACGTATTGGAATATTTTGGGGAGGAATTAATGCTAGGTGTTAGGGATGAAACAATAACAAGTTGGGATATGATATTAGATGGTAAAATGAAAGGTATTACCGCGCAACAGGTTAGAGAAAAAATATCAAGTTTTAATGATGAACAGATAGAAGTTTTAAAATGGTTAATACTGAAGATTACAGATACAAATTTGCACAATTTACTTGTTATGTTTGAACAAAATAATGAAATAAAGGTAGAAGTGTATGATGGACAGACAAACTAGAATATTAAAGAAATTAGTGCTGGATTAGAAGGAGAACTTTATACAGAGGATGGATGGATTGAAAAATTTAGCAAAGAACGAACAGAAGAAGATATATTGACAAAAAGGCATTCAAGAGATAATATAAAATAGTGTAGATACACTAAAGCTGAGAAAATTAAAATGCTACTGTATCTAGAGCAAAGGCTGGATGTATATTTGATGTCATAAATAAGATAGTTTTAACAATTTATGTAATTATATATATGTTTAGATTCTTACACACAAAAATAGATTTATAAAGTTAGAGGAATCTACTGATTGTTACTATTTTTAATTGAAAAAAATTAATTTGCAATAATATCAATATTATTTCAAATTAACTTGATGACATTGGACGGAATGGAGGTTAATATGGATAGAAATATTTTTAATAAGAAATCCTCTAGTTGTAATTGTATCAATGTGAGGAGACCTTCACAAACAATTACTGAAGTTTATGATGAATTTCTTGCTCCAAGTAACTTGAAGGTAGGTAAATTTTCTTTACTTAAACATATATACCAATTAGGACCTGTAAGTGTCAGCGACTTAGCTCTCGTAATCAGGTTAGATAGAACTACACTTGTGAGAAATCTTAAATCCTTGGAAGAAAGTGTTTTAGTAAGAGATATATCAATAGAAGGTTCTAGAAATCGTCAACTAAAATTAACAGATGAAGGAGTTTAAGCCTATAGATCAGCAGAGCAGCTTTGGGAAAAAGCACAAATTTTTTTTGAAGAATATTTAGGGATAGATAATATAAATACCTTAACAGCAATACTTTCTAAAATTGAGGCATTAGTGCCTTAATTTTTCAGCATTATAGTGTATATACACGATAATCCTGAAAATATACAATAATTAATTAGTTGGTACTGATACTTTAAAGTATAAGATTAATGGAGGTTAAAATGAAAGATTTAATAAGAAATAAACTTAAAAAGTATGTGTTAGAAAACAAAGAAAATTGGAGCCCTGAAACCAATGACCGTATTTATGATGAACCAATCATTAAATTTGCATCTGCAGAGGACCCATTATTTGAGGAGTATAAAAGCATTATTGGTAAAAAACATTTTACGCCGAGGGAAGCATATGAGAAGGAATTTGGGAAAAATAGCTATCAGCACGGAACCGTAATAAGTGTTGTCCTGCCTATAAACGAAAAAATTAGGAAAAGCAACAGGGTACAGAAAGAATGGGCATCAAAAGAATTACTAGATTCTTCTTCCTTTGATTTAAAGAATATTTCTCAATATTTAACTGATATATTAACGGAGATGGGATATAAGACAGTGGCTCCTAGCGATGCTAAATGGTTCAAAAAGATCATTAAACTTAAAGGACCAATTTCCAATTGGTCGGAGCGTCATGTTGCTTATGTTGCCGGACTTGGAACTTTTAGTTTAAATGAAGGGTTTATAACAGAAAAAGGTATGGCAATAAGATTAGTATCTGTCGTTACTGAGCTAAAACTTGAACCGGATGTCAGGGAAGCGAAGAATCATATGGGAAACTGTCTGTATTACAATAATGGAATTTGTGGAGCTTGCATTAAAAGATGTCCTGTCAACGCTCTTAGTAAAAAAGGGCATAACAAGTGGAAATGTTATCACCATGTATATGTGGTTACTGAAAAAAAATTTGGGGCTCCACAGTGCAGTTTGTGCCAGACTAATGTGCCCTGTGAATATAGAAATCCCACATTGACATTCGCGAAAAACTGACTTCCATATCTATTGGTAAAAGCGGTGGCTCACCTATTGGTATTAATGCGACTAGACAAAAATACTTAAATTCTAAACAAGGTTTAGGATAATGAAGGGTGAACCGTATCATAAGTAAATGATAAAGTGAGTAATGCATTGATATTAAGAGGTTTATAATATGTTCAAACGTTAGAATGCTGTATCATAAACTAAACAAAATAGATGCTAAAAAGAAGAAAGTCTTTGAAGCTTATGAGGATGAAATAATAAGTAATAAAGACTCTTCAGAGAGAAGGGTAGAGATACAGTCAAGGGAAGAATTGCTACAACATTATATTATCATAAACAATATCTACATAGAAAGTTTAATTATATAACATATATCAAAATGATGAACTAAAGAATTAAAATAAAGCAATAACAGAATAAGAAAATTTATACGAAACTACAGGTTAGCAAAATGACTAGATGAATATTATAATACTTCTAGGAAAGTTGAGAAAACATGAAGGGAATATAAGATTATAAAGATAGAGAAGATTAAAAGATTTGAAATATAGTTCATTAAATTATAATTAATAAATTAAAAGATTTGAAATATAGTTCATTAAATTATAATTAATAAATTAAAAGATTCTTGTATTAGCATTGAAATTGTGTAATTATAGCTATAGCTTATATAATATAGAGTTAGAAGGTATGTTAAATGAATAAAAATGATTTGAGTAAAGAAAAAATATTAAAATGTACCAGTGAGATAATAGATACAGAAGGGGTAAGAGCTTTAAGTGTAACGAAAGTAGTGAACAATTGTAAAATAAGTAAAACTACTTTTTATAAATATTTTTCATCAAAGGAAGATTTGATTTTAGAAATTAAGTCTTCATCAAATAAAAGTGAATCCGACTTTTATTCTACAAGAGAAGAAATAATACAAAAAGCGATAGAGATATTTTCAAATAATGCATTTGAAAATATAGATATAGATACTATAGCTAGGGCTGTAGGTTTAAAAAGATCTTCTATATATCGCTATTTTTCAAGCAAAGAGGAACTTTTAGGAGCAAGTTTGAAAAATGAAATCATAAATAGGAAGAAGCTTGAAGAATACTTTAAAAATGCTCCTTTTGATCCAGTTATATTTATGCAAAAATTATTTGAGTATGCTGTTGTATTTTATAATAAGAAATATAACAATTTAATGTTTTATAATGCTTTATATTACTCAAAAGTAAACAGCAATATAAAAGAGATTTTGGATGATTTATGGAGGGAAACAACTAAGCTAATCGAAGATGTTTTTGAAAGAGGTAAAAAGGAAGGTGTCTTTAAAAGGAATATTGATTCAAAGGCATTAGCTCAAATGACATTCTCTTTTATAGGTGGTTTAGGTGTTTTTTCGTATGATTACTATAATAAACTTGGAGAACAGTTTATACAATTATTACTTAGGGATATAAAAAAATAATTGATTATAAACATATATCCAATTTCTTTGTTGTCTATAATTTTTTAGATAGTAAATGTTGTACATTTTTTAAAATTATAAGCAAGGATTAGAACCAATTTTTCTTTATATATGTGTTGAATAGATTAAATGTAAGTTATACGCGTCGCACTTATGTTTTAGCAAAAGCAGATAAAGGAAAAACAAGAACACTTTAAAAATCATTTTAAAGTGTTAAAAAAATTCCTTAATGGCTTAGTTGATACTATTTTATATTTAACAGTAGATATATGTTGAGAAAATTATGGCTAAATACAACTTTTTATCTCATAAATAAATCGCACGAATACTATATATAGGAGGGTGATCAGATGAACAAAATGAATGAGAATGTAGAAGAGGCTGCTAAAAAGGATATTTTAGAAGATATAGATTTAGTAAACGAGACTATTTTATCAATTATAATTTTTTTTCCGGCTGTAATATTAACTTTGCTATCTAGTTTACAAACAAGGACAATTTTAGAAAATAGTTTAAATGGTATTAATATAGATTTTAATCCTAGGCCGATAGAACTTTTAATCAAAGCAAATGAATTTATTTTAGTTGCTTTAATTATAGCAGCAGATGTAGCTTTTAAGAGGTATAATAAAAAAAAGAGCCAAAATTTAAGAAGTGAGGAGTTAGAACCCTATAGAATATTTGCAATAGTAGCCTTGATAAGGGTTATTCTTGCTGCTCGCACACTTTATGCAACTATAGAAGTTAGTAAGATGTCAGGAATTCAAATAGTTCAACCATTATAATCTTATAATTTTACTCGTTTTTTAGGAAGTTATAATAAGGTTAAATCTGAGGATAAGTTTTGAAAGTAGCAGAAACATACAGTCTGATAAACGGATTTAGCATGAACAAATAATAAACAATTTAATAATATAATACCATTTTACAAGTAATCAAAAATAATTTCCACAAAATACAATGAGCTAAACTCCGATTCCTATGCAAACTAATCATAAAGCACACAAATAATCTTTACAGGACGGTGTTAGGTTTTATGGTTAGTATTAGCAATAAATCAATAATTAATACACTAAAGAAATATTTAAAGTTAATACTATTTTTTATTATAAGAAGGTTATTAGGTACTTTATTGATATTTAGTTTTGCTAGATATATCGGTTGAAATAATTACGAATTATCAAAATCCTAATGCAAAAGGAAGTTATATTATACTTAAATTTAAATTCTCAATTGTAATACATAATTAATAAAAAATATAGGAAAAAACAGAAATAATTGAAAAAGATATTGACACAGTAAAAATATGGTAGTAAAATTACAGTACGAAATAAGACACTAAGTTTTTTGTAGTACTAGAATTAAATTGTGTAATATCTCATTATATTCCACATCTCTATATGGGATGTGGTAAAAAAATAATATAAAACCTAGTAAATATATAGGCTAAGTTGTAATTCGGGATGAACTGACCAAAAAATTGGAGGTTGAATTTCTTAATTTATAGATAATAAGCCGACTTGAAATTTATTGAAAACAAATTAATTCATGGGAGGAAATCAATTAATGAAAAATAGTAAAGTTTTAACCAATTACTTTGATAATGTTCCAATTAACCCTATGCATCTTAGATTAATATTTTTAGTGGGGATTGCTTATTTTTTTGATATAGCAGATAACTATAACTTTGGCTTTATATCTCCAATATTGGTGAAATCTTGGGGAATTTCTTTAACTCAGGTTGGACAAATTAATTCAATATTCTTTATTGGTATGTTCTTTGGTGGGTTGCTTGGAGGCGTAGTTTCAGACAAGCTAGGTAGAAAGAAAGGCTTCTTATTATCTATATTTACTTTCTCTACCTTTTCAATAATTAATGGACTAGCACCAAATCTTTCAATTTTCATGTTAGGCAGATTTTTTACAGGTGTTGGTGTAGCCAGTTTAATCATTGTAGCCACTCCATATTTACTAGAAATGCTTCCTAAAGATAATAGAGGAAAATGGCAGTCTATAGCCGTAGGAGCAGGATGCGTTGCAATTCCTATTATTGGAGCAGTTGTGAAATTAGTAATACCACTTGGATCTGAATCATGGAGAATAGTTTACTTCATTGGTGGATTAGGATTATTTGTTGCAATTTTAGGTGTATTTTGGCTTAAGGAGTCACCAAGATGGCTTGTATCACAAGGAAGAATATCCGAGGCAGAAAAAATAGTTGAAGAGATTACTGGACAAAAAGCAGATTTAAGTAATGCTGAAAATGAACTTATAGAAAAATCTCATGCAGTTAAAGATTTAAAGGAAATATTTAATAAAAAGAATATAAGAAATACTTTAGTTTTACTTTCTATATTTTCAATTGGTTATCCAGCTGCATTTATTTTTATAAATTGGGGACCAACATTGTTTAGTTTAAAGGGCTATTCTTTAGAAGATACCTCACTATTAACATTATTTATATCATTTGGAATGGTTATTGGTCCATTCTTAGCATCTCTGATTTCAGACAAGCTAGGTAGAAAGTCATCAATTGTTGTTATATTTACAGGCGCTGCAATATTATCAATTATATTTGCATTTTTATCAACTAAAATTGCTATCATAGCTGTGGCAGTAGTAATTGCTACATTGCTGCAAGCTAATAGTCCTGTAACTTTAGCCTATTTAGGAGAATTGTATCCAACCAATATACGTAGTACAGCTGTTGGTGTTATATATAGTATTGGAAGATTAACAACTGCTTTGGTTAGTGTTATAGTTCCTGTTGTAAATGCTAAATTTGGATATATCGGAGTATTTGCATTAATGGGAAGTTTATTGTTAATTACTTCAACTATAACTGGAATATGGGGAGTACACACAGTTGGTAAATCCCTTGAAGAATTAAATGATAAATTTAAGGACGCACATCATAATGATGTGTATAAAAAATTAGCAAAATCATAGTAAACATATAGGTATCAGTTGATATACTGTGTAAAATATTAATGGTGGTTAGATAAATACTCTAGCTCTTTCACTGGATTAAATGTTTTGTTCATAACTATATAGTAAAAATTAGATTAGCACATCTAATTTTTACTCTAGAATTTATATATAAAATGGAGGAATTATTCATGGTTATTAAAAGTGTAAATTTAAGTGAAGTTTTACCTAAGGAAAGACTTCCAGAGCTGCTTGATGGCGTAAGCACAATTGGGATAGATATTGGATCACGCCAATCAAAAGCAGTTTTGATTCATGATAATAAGATACACACAGTAATAAGTGCCAGCGGAGTTGATTCGCAAGAAACAGCAGAACGCTTAATTAAAAAACTTATTAAAGGAACTGGAATTTCTAGAAACCATATTTCATGGATTGTTGGGACTGGTTATGGACGTGTAGCAATGAATTTTGAGGATATTCCATGTGGAGTTATGACAGAAATTACATGTCATGCTCTTGGGGCACATTTCCTAAACGCTGGGACTAGAACAATTATTGATATTGGAGGACAAGATTGTAAGGCAATTAAAATTGATCCAGAAAATGGACATGTTATTGAATTTGTAATGAATGATAAATGTGCAGCTGGTACAGGTAGATTCTTAGAAAAAACTGCAGAAATGCTAGGGTTTTCTCTTGAAGAATTAGGGGATCGTGCATTAGAGTCTAAAAAGAAACTTGAAATAAGCAGCCAATGTGTAGTTTTTGCAGAGTCAGAAATAATTTCACTTAAGGCACGAGGAGAGAGCCGTGAAGATATAGCAGCTGGCATTCATTTTGCAACAGCAAGACGTGTTAAAAACTTAGTAAATCGTATTGGACTTGATCCTGAATTGGTTTTTTCAGGGGGAGTTTCAAACAATCTTGGTATGAAGCATGCCTTAGAAGAGTTACTAAAGCATCCAATTAAAACAACAGCATTAGATACAGTTTATTGTGGTGCTCTTGGAGCAGCAGTATTTGCAAAGAGAATGTATACAGAGAGAAATATTGGTTCAGAAAATAAGGAGGTAGAATAATGAAAATTGAAGAAGTAATAGATCCAGCTCTTATAGGCGAGATTTTGGATGTCACGGCACTTGGTGTAGATATTGGATCAAGAAATGCAAAAGCTGTATTAATACACGAAGGCAATATATACACTGGACTTGTACCAACAGGAATAAATATGCAAGCTACAGCAGAGGAACTCCTTGAAGAAATTTTTGATGAATCAGGGGTCACCACTGATGATTTGAATTATGTTGTTGGTACTGGTTATGGGCGTGTATCTATTAAATTTACAGGAATTCCAACAGAAATTCTTACAGAAATTTCCTGTCATGCTATGGGAGCTCATTATTTAAATTCTGGAACAAGAACAATAATAGATATTGGAGGCCAGGATGCAAAAGGAATACAAGTTGATCCTAAAACAGGTAAGGTTATAAAGTTCAAGATGAACGATAAATGTGCAGCTGGTACTGGTAGATTCCTTGAAAAGGCTGCAAACTTATTAGGTTATACAATGCATGATGTTGGTCCAGCTTCACTAAAATCTAAAAATGAACTTGAAGTGAGCAGTCAATGTGTAGTTTTTGCAGAGTCAGAAGTTGTATCACTTAGAGCTAAAGGTGAATCTTGTGAAGATATAGCTGCAGGTATACATTTTGCATCAGCAAAGCGTGTAATAAGCTTACTTAATCAAATTCCACTTGAGGCAGATTTAGTATTTACAGGTGGCGTTTCTAATAACATTGGGATGAAACATGCACTAGAGATTTTATTAGGTCATTCAATTGTTGTTCCGCGTCTTAATATGGTTTTTGCAGGTGCTTTAGGGGCAGCAATTTATGCTCAACGTTTATCTGTTCAAGCTAGTTTAGCAAGAAATAACGAAATACTAACAAATAAAGCTGATCTTTCTGATTTAACTCGTAGAATAGAAGATGCAGAAATATCTATTATTGAGCGTAAGGATGTAAAGAAAGTAGGGTATGTTTGTACTTATACACCTGTAGAATTGCTTAGTGCGGCTGGAGTAGCTCACACTAGATTAGCAAAATGTGCAGAGCCTAGTGTAGTCGGTCAAGGTGAACTTATAACAAAAAGTGTATTTTGCGATGTGACTAAGAGTGTTTTAGGTAACTTTATGACAAAAGAACCACTTCATGATGCACTAGATAGAGTAGTAACTTTCTACACTTGTGATTCTATGAGAGCAGCATCTGATGCAGTTGACAATTACTTTAAACCTACACTAGGATATGTAGTTCCAAGAGGTAATGAAAAGGAATCTGTACGTAATCTTTTCCGTCAAGAGATTATAAACTTTAAAAATGATTTACAAACTCTTACTGGAAAGCAAATAAGTGAAGATGAGGTTCATGAAAATATTAAGTTATATAAACAAATTAGAGAGTTAATAAGAAAGATATCTGATTTAAGAAAGCGTAATAATCCACCACTTTCAGGGACTGATTTCCTAGAAATCACAAGAGCTTATAGAACAATTCTAGCAAAGGAACAGCTTCCTGTATTAGAAGATATTTATAACAGATTATCAGGTATACAAGATGATGAATTCCCACGTTTACGTGTAATGATAGCAGGTGGAATGATAGCTGATGGAGATCGCCGTATTATGGATTTAATTGAAAAAGATTTAGGTGTAGATATAGTTGTAGAAGACCATTGTACAGGACTTAGTTCTTTCTATTACGATATTGAAGAATCTGGCGATCCATGGAAAGATCTTGCTACCACATATTTAGATCAGGCGCCTTGTGCAAGACAATACCCTCTTTCTACAAGAGTAGATTTTTCAGCTAAATTAGCTAAGGAATATAAGGTAGATGCAGTTATATTCACTTATTTGAAATTCTGCCCATGTTATGGAATGACAAAAAATATATTTATGAAGAAATATGAAGAATTAAATATACCTGTTTTAGAGCTTGATAATGATTATTCTCAAGGAGATACAGGTCAAATAAAGACACGTTTAGAAGCGTTTATAGAAGTTTTAAAAGAAACGAAAGGAGGTAACTAGTTTTGAGTATTGAAATAAAAGATAACGTAAAATTTACTGAAGAACCTAAAAATCAATTAGAATATATTGAGCATAGTAAACAGCAGCATAGTTATTCAAAAGCAGTGAATAAGTTGTTTAACCTTGCATTAACATACATAGAAGATGCAGAAAAAGGAACAAAAGTAGGACAAAAAGCTGCATGGACACAGGGGGTTTTTGAAGCACCTTTATTCTATGCTTGTGATACAGTCCCAATGTCTGCCATAGATCTTGGTCGTCTTAGCTCTCGTAATTCAGTTCAAGTGGCAGAAGAAACTTTTGATTTACCTGAGGAAACTTGCTCGATGATTTCAGTTTTACTTGGGGAATGGATTTTACGCCGTGATAGCACAGTAAAAAAAGTTGTGGCCTTTAATAATGCTTGTGAACCATTTAATATGGGTTATGAATTAATACGAGAACAAGGCTATGATATCTTTAGAGTAGAAGGAGCAATCCGCCCTAAATCAAATCATGATGGAAGAATGGAACAAATGGTAGATTTTCTTGTTTCGGAACTTCAAGATTTAGCAATTTGGCTTACTGGTAAAGAAATAGATGAAGAAAAAATGGCTAAAGAAATCTCACGTATGAATAGAATTTTAGCTAAAGTTAGAAAAGTTATTGCACTTAGAATAGATAATCCACTTTATGTAAAGAGCCTGCCAACAATGTTCATATTAATGGGATCAGGTCATTATTTTGGAAAACCTGAAGCATATGAAGCAGTTCTAGATGAGTTAATTTCTGAATTAGAGACTGCTGGTATAGTTCCTTCACCATTAGGAAAGGTTATACCACTTACTTGGATAGGTGCTCGTGGTTTGGAATTTGGAGTTTATAAAGCTGTTGATGACTGTGGAGGTGCACTTATAAGCTGGTTTACACCAAATCCTTACGATAAAAATTGGCGTGAAGACGTACCACCATTAGAAAGTATGGCTAGATATATTTTAGATTACTTCCTTGTTGGTTCACCTGTTAACCAAATAAAAGGAATAGAAAAGATGATAGAACAATCATCTTCAAAGGGAATCTTCTTCTACCATTATGTAGGATGTGCCTTTGGTGGAGTACATGTTGAGATATTCCGTGATTACTTTAGAAAATTGGGTGTCCCAAGTATTGGATTAGATGGATGTTTCCAAGTAGGTGCACCTTCGGGGCAATTACTTACTCGTGTTAGGGCATTTATTGAGATGTTTTCCTAATTTTAATTATTAAAATTCTAAAATAAAATTAAATATTCATTTTTAGATAAATATATAGTCCATGTAAACTTCATTTGATAAGTTTGTATATCATCTTCATGAAGTTTACACGGACTATTTTGCAATCACTAGAGTTTCATTAAAATCAATGTACTACTTTTTTCCTTTTCTCATTCTTCTTTTGTTTCAAGAAGAATGTTGATGATAAAATCTATAAATATAATTATAAGTATATAAAAAATAGATCTTACTGAATATAGTATATGTAGATTATGGTAGGATAAAAAGTGTTATCACTTGCTACTGATACGGTGAACCGTACCATAAGTAAAGGAGGCTTTTGCAATTATCTGGAACAGAACACAAAACCATAGGAATATTTATATAGGATTTCTAACTCTTAAATTGGCTTAACAAGCAAAAGTTAATTTAAGAATTAGCTTGCTATAACATATTTCTATGGTTTAGTATTTTTATTTACTTAAGAATTTACTACTTTTTCGACACTATGAAATAAAATAAGTATCTAATTGCATATTAAAAAAAAGAGTGCTATACTTTCCATATAAGGTACTATAGTACCTTATTCAAAAATTCCTGGAATATATTTAAGTAATCCTCAGCTCATTAACTGGATCAGTCGACTATCTGCATCGGCTATTGTATTTATTGGTGTCTATGTTAATATATTGTGGTGGAATTATGCTGATCCAAAATAGGAGGTCGTATTATGAATGATTATGTTAGCAGACGCCGAGGCACCGCACTAGAAAATGTAATTTTAGATCAAGCTTGGTCGCTGCTTCAGCAAAAGGGATATGGAAAATTAACTATGGATGATGTAGCTCATGCCGCAAAAACGAATAAAAACGCTATTTACCGACGCTGGCCTCAAAAAGGCAATCTTATTTTTGCTGCAATAGGCCGACAAGCACCATCCATAAACTTGGATATAGAAGATCATGGCTCCTTGAAAGAAGATTTAAGAGTTCTATTCAAAAGCTTTAGTCCAATTTTTAAAATTATAAAACCAGAAGATCTTAAAGATTTGATTTCAGATATGTTTTCTAATACAACATCTTATGATTTATTTAACGGTTTTAATGAGAAAAATGACATTCGTAAATCAATTGAAACCATTATAACAAGAGCAAATAATCGTAATGAGATTTCACTTTCGTTAAATACTATTTCTGAAAAGGCTTTAAATTTACCCTCCTTGCTAATTATAAATGAGATAGTATTGTATGGAAGGCTTACAGAAGAGAGTGTTGAGGATATTATTAATAATATTTTGCTTCCTATATATAGAGCATAGTATGTGGATTTTCTGTCTAAATGACAATTATAGGGAGATTGCCCATTACTTAGGTTCATAATTTGAATTATAGATTTCTAATTGTAGAGGTAAATAAAAGCATAGCTTTTAGAGGATATGTTTACGGTGAAAAAATTACAGAAAACTTCAAAATTATCTTTGGAAAAGCCTCATTACAAGGCATAAAATAGGTTGATATATGTGAGAAAGCTAAAGGCTCCAGTTAAGTTAAGCTATAACTTTGACTGTGGAAGAGAAAGCTTATTGAAGTAGCTCGGAGGTGCAAAAGTGCAAAAAAAGATATTAGTTGTAGATGACGATAAAGATATAGTAAAACTCATAACAAAGAGTTTAAGTTATGAGGGATTTGAAACGATTTCGGCATATTCTGGAAAAGAAGCCTTATGTGCATTGAAAGAAAATCACATTGATTTCATCATTCTTGATATAATGATGCCTAGTATGGATGGTCTTGATGTCTGCCGAAGCATCAGAAAATCTTATAATGCTCCGATTTTGTTTTTAAGCGCCCGGGATAAGGATATTGATAAAATCGTTGGGCTCGAAATAGGGGCAGATGATTACATGACAAAGCCCTTTAGTATTCAGGAGCTTACTTCCAGGATAAGGGCCAACTTCAGAAAAGTTGACAGGCTGTTTAAAGAGTGGAATGAACTTAGTCCCAATAGAGAAAGGACTGATTCTCCTCTTATCTTGAATGATAAGACCTTTGAAGCATTTCTAAATAACAGAAAGCTTAACTTATCAACAAAGGAATTTCAAATATTGTCCATGCTCATGCATAACCCCAATAATGTATTGACTCGTGAGCGGATATATGAATATGTCTGGGGAGACGAATACGGAGAATTAAATACCGTAACGGTTCATATAAAAAATATTCGTAAGAAACTTAGTCCTGAATATGACTTTATTAAAACAATTTGGGGCATTGGATATAAGTACAAGGAAAGAGAGTAATAGTATGAAACTGAAAATAAAGCTTCCTTTACTGTTCCTGGTGATGTTTATAGTTTTTATGGTTTCAATTGGAATCTATTTAAAGTTTATCTTTGCAGCATATTCACCTATATCCAGTTCATTACTGAATCCCTCATATATAGGATTACTCTTTCCTATATTCGCTATTGCCTGTTTCATCTTTATTATTTTGATTATGTATATTTATTTTTTTATAGAAAAACCAATCGGACTGCTTAATACCAGATTGGAAAGAATAAATATTGTGCATCCATTGCCTCCACTTGCTCTAAGGAGTAATGATGAAATTGGAGATCTTTATAATCAATTTAATAAGATGGAAAAGAGGCTCCAACTAGCACACAAAGAGCAAACGGATATGATTGCTGCCATTGCTCACGATCTAAAAACACCATTAACATCTATTAATGGTTTTGCTGAACTGTTAGCTATGCAAAAGGGTCTATCAGAAAATGAAAAGCAGGAATATTATGAGTTGATTCAAAAAAAGTCAAAATATATGGCTGAACTCATCAATGACTTTGTAAGCTTCACCAAAGAGAAACTGGATTTAGAATCCATGACCGTGAAACCCGTTGATGCATCAAAATTATTTGAAAACATTGCCCTAGAATATGAACATGAGCTATCAGTACTTGACTGTGAGCTTGTTTACAAACATTTATTCACGGGAAATATGATGCTTATGGTCAATGAAATTATGATAGGTCGGGTCTTTGGTAATCTCTTCAGTAATGTTGTAAGATATGGAGGAAAAAATGAGTTGAAAGTGTATATGACTGGATACTCACAAGGGTCTTATGCCTATTTTGAAATTGAGGATAATGGGATTGGAGTGCCGGATAAGGATATATCTTCACTATTTCTTAAATTTTTCACTGTGGATAAATCCCGGCAAATTGAAAATGGCGGGATAGGACTTGGACTTGCAAGCTGTAAATCAATTATTGAACATCATGGTGGAGAAATCTATGCATATTCTTCTGAGTGTGGCGGTCTGGGTATAAAGTTCAGCCTTCCACTTGCAAAACACTAATTTTATTTTTCTACAATGAATTAAAGGCCACTGCTGATTGAAGTACAGAACACAGGCAGTGGCCTTTTTGCTTCTTAGTGCTTTATAATTTTTTATATTCTCTTTATAAAGATTTATTTTCCTTTTAGGGCAGCTTTATTTTTATATCGTAAAATTTACTTGTAGCTTAAAAACTACAAGTAAATTGATAGGAGGAAATGATATGGTAGAGAATCAAGTTCGCGGCACCGACATAAATAGGTGCTACCATTTCGAAACATGCACCCTTGTGCTTAATCAGAGAAGGACGGGAGTAATCAATAGAACTAGAAAAGGAGGAGACTGCAATGTCAATTGAATTCAGCCGTTGGCCAAACAACTATATGATGTCATATCAATTGACTAAAGCTCTAGGCATGGCAAGTCTTGGTGCTACTGACGTCACTGAAATTTATGAAGCATGCAAAAAAATAGATCCAAATGATAAGGAAACATGGCATAGGGAATGGCTCATAACAGCAGAGGCTTTGGAAAGGCATGGTAAGGAGGCAGAAACGGTTGGAAACTGGTATACAGCACGTAACTGTTACATTCGTGCTTGCAATTACCACCGAATCGCTGAATATGCTGTGATGGATAATGACACCGAGAAAATCCGTATATTTAGGAAGGTAAATGAACTCTTCGAAGCTGCCGGAAAGTACTTTGATGTCAAACCAGAGAAAATCCAAGTAGATTATGAGGATGTCAAGTTGGATGGGTACTTTTTCTCACCTTCTTGGATAAAAGGTCCGAAGCCCACAATTTTGGCTCTCAATGGTGGTGATGAGTGGTCAATTGAGAACTATTTCTGGTTAGGGCCTGCCTTTATTTCGTGTGGATATAACTTTATGGTCTATGATCAGCCTGGAACTGGTCTTTCAATGTACGAAAAGGGAAAGGGCAGGCGAGCTGACAGCGAGGCTTTTCATTCAAGAGCAATCGACTTTCTTCTAACTAGACCGGAAGTGGATCCTAACAAGATTATTGTTCATGGTGAGAGTTTTGCGGCATATGACTCCCTTAGATTTGCTTCCTTCGACCACAGGATTGCTGCCGTCATCTCTGACGGAGGCACCCACGCGTTCGACTGGGAAGCAATGCTAAAATGGATGCCGCCGAGTTTGGCTGCTCACGGCATGAGAATCCTGGGTGCAAAAAGCTTGGATGACTTTGCGGAAAATCCTCGTTTTGCCTACAATCTCGATGGCGTGCTTCACCAGATAGAATGCCCCCTTCTTGTGATGCACGGTGCAGAAGAGATATTAGTTCAGCCCAATCCGCTAACGCAAGCTCTTAAAAATTACGAGCAGGCTGGTTCGAAAAACAAGACGTTCTTCTCCATAGAGGATAGAAGACTTGGCGGATTAGAACACTGCCAGGTAGACAACATCAATGTGCTGCATGAGGTAGTACTGAATTGGCTTTGTTCCATTGGTCTTGGCTCTTCTGCACCTAGACCAAGTGATTGCTAGGACATTTTTAAGTTAATCAGAAGATGGAGCTTATGAAACTTACATTAGTTACAGGTGGAACTGTGCTTGTTAGAAAGTATGTAGCGAGATATTTTAATTTAAGTATCATGAAGTTTAATATAATACTTATGGAATATCCTAATGAATCAGTGATTTATATTGTGAATAGATTCTTTTGGGAACTAGGGAGAAAATCCAAAAGGTTAGTTGATGGGTTGTCTGTTATATCTAATAACGTATTTGAAAAAAGAAAAGCAAGTTGCTTTTCTAATAAACAGTTATTGGAGTATTTACAAAAGATAAATGCAAGAGAGCTTGAGTTAGTCGGTGTAGACGGTAATTACTGCGTAGGAGCTTCAGCTATTGAAGGAGTGGGTAATGAATATAAAATTTTATTTAATGAATTGCTAATTGGTATTGGAAATTATGGCAAATTCAAAAGACGAAAAATAAGTTACAGAAAATGGGGTTGTGTTTACATTGTAAACAATAAGTTTAAGAATTCCAATTCGTAGAGTTGGTTAGAAGTGCAATTATTACTGGTAAAAAACTAATATACTAAAAGGGTTATCACTTACTACTGATACGGAGAACCGTATCATAAATAAAGGATAATAAGTAAAATTAAGCAAAATAAGCACAAGACATTAATAGGAACAACAAAAGAGGCTATTGCATATGCTAATTTCTAGAATCACCATAAACAAAACTAGAGATATAGAATCAATAGAGCTTAATATAAATGATAACTTAATAAGTTGCCTAAGTAATGGAGGAGAACCAAACCCAGATGGAACTGGAGGAGGTTCTTCTTCTTATTTTGCTGCAAGAAAAAGGCTGATGATAAATCCTGTAAATATAAAAATTTGTATATAATTAATGAAAGAAATATTATAAATATAGAAATAATTATAAAAAATAAATATTGACACTTGAAAATCTAATTGTTAAACTATAAATAGTTAGAACTCTAAGTGAAGTTTAGGAGGAATTTGAATGACTAATTCTAGATACTCTATAGAAACACCATATTCACAATTAATAAGAAGTATTGCGATAAAAATGAAACTCAGTTCTGATGAAAAAGTAAAAAAGTTAGGGTTAAATTCTCAACAAGGACGCATGATAGGTTATATTTATGAACATCAAGACAGTGGTATTATTCAAAAAGATTTGGCACGAGTCTTTCAACGTACAGAAGCAAGCATTACAAGTATGCTGCAAGGATTAGAGAAAAAAGGGTATATTGAAAGAAGAATTCCTAAAGAAAATGAGAGACAAAAATATATATACGTATTGCCTAAAGGTGCTGAATTGATAGAAGATTTTAATAAATTGGTAGTTGAGGCAGAGGAAAATATTATTGCAAACTTGACGGAACAAGAGAAGGAAACTTTGTTAGCTTTGTTATTGAAAGTAGATAGAAATCTATAAGTTATTAATATAATAACTTATACCTAAAAACTTAGAACTCTAAGAATATGAATTCTAATAGTACTTATTATGGAGGATGAAATTATGAAACAAAAATTGTCAAACGAATATTATTTAGAAAGTGCACCGATTACTAAGGCAATTGCACATTTATCTATTCCTATGATGATTGGTATGTCAGTAGGTACAATATATAACGTTATTAATGCTTTTTTTATTGGACTATTAAACAATACAGATATGTTAACTGCCATTACTTTAGGACTACCAATCTTCACTATACTAATGGCTTTTGGAAATATGTTAGGAGCTGGAGGCGGAACATTTATAACTCGTCTTGTTGCAAAACAAAATATAGAGAAAGCTAAGAAGATAGCTGGATATACTTTTTATAGTAGTATTATCATAGGAATTTTGCTTGGAATAATTGCTATGATAGCACTTAATCCTATTGTTAAGATTATGGGGGCAGATACTTCTGCTATTATTAATTATACAAAAAGTTATTCTTTAACTATGTTAATTGGTGGTTTTGCAATTGTAATGAACTTTGCATTGGAGCAAGTTGTGAGAGCAGAAGGGGCATCAAAAGAATCAATGTTCGGAATGGTTGTAAGTACAATTTTTAGTCTTATCTTTGATCCATTATTTATACTAGTATTTAAATTTAATGTTGTAGGAGTAGCATTATCAATGATTTTAGCTAATATAGCTTCATCTATTTACTATGTTTACTACTTGGAAACAAAAAGTGAGAATTTAAAAGGATTTATTAAGAATTTTAATATTTCTCTTAAAGATAAAATAGAGATATATAAAATTGGGGTTTCTGAATTGTTCCTAGCTGGTTTTCTAATTATTACAACTCTTCTTTTGAATAATTATTCAATTAGATATGGAGAAAGTGTAGTAGCTAGTTTTGGTATTGCCTTGAGACTTGTACAAGTACCAGAATTTCTTGCAATGGGGCTCGCATTAGGAATTATGCCTTTAATTGCATATAATTTTTCTAATGAAAACTTTAAGAGATTAAAAGACAGTATAAAACAATCAGCTTTATGGATTTTAGGATTATCAGGTGGATTTGTTACTTTAGTTTTTATTTTTAGAAATGTAATTATTCATCTGTTTTCTAATGATTCAGCAGTATTAACTGTTGGAGTTTATATCATGGCGGCCATGCTTATTTCCGCATTTTTCAATGGATTTACTACATTATTTACAGGAATTTTTCAAGCATCAGGTCAAGGAATACCATCAACAATTATGGGAATTACACAAGGACTTCTTTTTATTCCTGTCATAATAGTATTGAATAATTTCTATGGATTGCATGGTGTTATATGGTCTATGACCATTACAGAAATAATTACTTTTTTAACTGGAGTAATACTATATATTATTTTTAATAATAAACTAAAAAAGAATCAAGTAGCAACAAACTAGATTAATAAATATTGTATCTATATAACTATTTAGTTTTAACGAAGTGAGTATAATAAGCGATGAAGGAAAAGGGGTTATCACTCGCTACTGATACGGTGAACCGTATCGCAAATAAAGGATAGTATGTAAAATAAAAGAATTAAAGTATGGTTATTAAGCTATACTTTAAGGCATCAACAAAAGGAACTGTTGCATATGATACTCTCAAAAATAACTATAAGCAAAACTAGGAGATTGAATTAATAGAACTTAATATAAAGGATAACTTAATAATGTATCTAAATAAGGTAGGAGAACCAAGTCCAGATGGAGGAGGTTCTCCTTTTTTTGTTGTTTCTAGAAGAATGTTGATGATAAATCCTGTGAATATAAAAATTTGTATATAATAACGATTAAAGTATATTAGGTAAGTCCATTAGAGATTTTAATTCAATATCTGATTCAAATGGTAAGACTTCTTTTTTATTATTAAAGCGATTTATCCAAGATACATTAAAGCCAAAACTTTTAGCACCAGCTACATCCCAACTATTAGAAGAAACAAACAATATTTCATTTTTGTTAAGGCCATATTTTTCTAAAACTAAATTATAGACAGTAGGATGAGGTTTATATATTTTAAGATTATCAACAGAAAAACAGGAATCTATATGCAAATCTATCTTAGAATTTTTAATAGCCATATGTAACATGCTAGGTGAGGCATTGGATAGTATGGCAGTTGATATTTTTCTTTCTTTTAATTTAGATAAAATTGTAGGAATTTCTTCGTAACAGCTAATGTTTTCATATGATTTTAAAAGGTTGTTTTTTAAAAGATCACTTTTGATATTAAAGTAATCCAGAGCATAATCTAGCGATTCTTCAGTTACACACCAAAAATCTTCATATCTATTCATAAGACTACGTAACCAAGAATATTCTAATTGTTTAGACCTCCAAAGATTTGAAAAAGGTTCTGCAATATCCTCTAACTCTTCACAATATTGTTTAGTGACTGAATTAATATCAAATAATGTACCATATGCATCAAAAACGCATAGTTTAATATTTTCAAATTTTTTCATAAAAAATACCTTCCTTCCATATATCAAATAAAATTTTAAGTTAACTTATGATATAATTATAAAACGATATTATTTCGATGAAGATAGAAATGATATTTTTAATTTATAAAAGTTTGGAGGAATTTATTTTGAAACCAGACCCTATGGTAAATGATATTGCATCATTAATAGCAGATTCGTCTAGAAGCATAATGCTTATGAGTTTATTAGGAGGTCAACGTACAGCAGGAGAATTAGCAAAAATAGCTTGTATTAAACCACAAACAGCAACATTTCATTTATCTAAAATGGTTAACGCAGGAATTATTGAAAAAACTATATATGGTAGGTATAGTTATTTTAAATTAGCTAATGAAGATGTTGCAAAATTACTTGAATTGCTTATGAAACTTTCAAAATCACCTAAAATCAAGTCATTAAATCAATCTATACATTCAGAAGCCTTAAGAAATGCGAGGCTTTGTTATGACCATATTGCTGGAACATTAGGAATAAAGATTACAGAGGCTCTTTTAAGATTTAACTATATTCAATTAGAAAATGATATATTCTATATTACTGAATTAGGCATAAATAAATTAATTGAATTAGAAATAATAAATCATGGATTGAAAGATATAGAAGAACTAAGAGGAATTAAATGCTATGATTGGAGTGAGAAGAATTATCATATAGCTGGAACATTAGGAAAAGTTATTACAAGTGGTTTAATTGGATTGGGCTGGATTAAAAAATCTCTAACAAACAGAGAAGTAGGAATTACAGAAAATGGTAAAGTAAATTTATCTAAACATTTTGGTATAGAATTTTAAATAATTATATTAAATAAAATATAGTTTGTAAGAATTATACTCTTAAACTTTGATAAGAGTATATTCAGTTGAATGCAAGGGAGCAACAAAAGAAACTGTAGAATATGCTAATCTTAAAATAACTATAAGCAAAACTAGAGTGATTGAATCAATAGAGATTAATATAAATGATAACTTAATAATGTATCTAAGTAATGGAGGAGAACCAAATCCATATGGAAGCAGTTCTCCTTCTTTTGTTGTTTTAAGAAGAATGCTTACGATAAATCCTGTGAATATAAGAATTTGTATATAATATGATGAAAAATATATTGATAAATATAAGATTTTGCACTTAATAAATATGGGTAAAGTCTTATATTTTTTTATTTAAGCTAAAAAGATAATCAATTGTTAAGCTAATGTTAAGTATAGTAGTTTAAAATAAATAGTATACATAGTTTATAAATCAAATTTATAAATTAGAATAGTTTTAAACATAATATTAGTAAGCTACAATGAAAATTATATGTCATAGGAGGTAACAAATGATTAAGCAACAAGTGAGATTATATGTTATAGGAGGTAATATATGAATAAGGAAAAGTACAAAGGGTATATTCCTATAATAGCTCTTTTATTAGTATTAATATTTTTTGTCTCATTAGTCTATTATAATAAAGGTAAATATAAAAATGAGACAACAGAAAAAACAGTTAGTACCGTTTTAGATAAAGAATCTATAACAGAAATTAGCATTGATATAGATGATACAGATTGGCAATGGTTATTAGACAATGCAACAGAAGAAGAGTTCCGTAGTTGTAATATAACAATCAATGGGGAAACATTTAATAATGTGGGAATTAGACCTAAAGGAAATACAAGTCTTTCACAGGTGGCATCAGATGATACTACTGATAGATATAGCTTTAAAATAAAATTTGATAAATATGTTGATGGACAAACCTATAATGGAATAGAAAGTATAGTACTTAATAATGTATTTAAAGACAATACTTATATGAAAGAGTATCTTAGTTATGATTTATATGACTTTTTAGGTGTTGCAACACCAGAAATGTCGTATAGTAATATAAAGGTTAATGATGAAGAATGGGGATTGTATTTAGCAATTGAAGTTTTAGATGAAAGATTCTTAGAAAAGAATTTTGGAACATCAGAAGGAAATCTTTATAAACCAGAAACTATGGAAATAGGCGGTGGAGCTGGTGGTGGAAATCCTCCAAATGGAAATGGTGATATGCCAGCAGGAGGCCCGCCTAATAGGAATGGAAATGCTGGACTGCCAACAGGTGATGTTCCACAGACAAATCAAAAAGTGACTCTATCAGAGTCAGATGAAACTATAACACAAAAACAAATAGTAAAAAATGGAAATAAAGTTCAGAATACTACAGAAACTGCTCCAGGAGAGGCTAAACCTAATAAAGGGGCACAAGGTGGTGCAGGACAACCAGGTGGTGGAAAACAAAGTAATGGTGCTGATTTCGTATATAAGGATGATGAAGTTAGTAGTTATTCAACAGTAAGAGATAGTGCTGAGTTTAAAAGGACTACAGATGAAGATTTTAAAAAGGTAATAAATATGTATAAAAACCTTAATGATGGAACGAATTTAGAAGAAGTATTGGACGTTGAAGAAGTTCTGAAATATTTTGCAGTAAACACATTTTTAGTCAATTTAGACAGTTACTCAGGGGGAATGTATCATAATTACTATCTATATGAAAATGATGGTAAGTGTCAAATACTTCCTTGGGATTTGAATGCTTCATTCTCGGGACATGGAATAAGTGATGCTTCAAAGGCTATAAACTTCCCAATAGATAATCCTGTAACAGGTAGTTTAGAATCTGCACCATTAATAGGAAAACTTTTGGAAGTAGATGAATATAAAGAACTTTATAATAGTTACTTAGAGAAAATAGCAAATGAATATTTCGGAAATGGACATTATGCTGATTTAGTAAATGAAACAGATAATCTTATTGGAAATTATGTTAAGGAAGATGCAACAGCTTTCTGTACATATGAAGAGTATCAATCAGCAATTTCTGAAATGATAACATTTGGAGAAGATAGAACAAAGAGTGTTTTAGCTCAACTAAGTGGAGAACAACCATCAACAACTTATGGAGATATTGCTACCACACTTAATTTATCAGCCTTAGGTCAAATGAATGGCGGTGGAAGACCGGAGAATAAAAAATAAAGATGATATTATTAAGGAATAAAAAAAACTGTATCAACAAGAGCTAGAAGCTGTTGAAAAGCATAATATTTAAGCGTGATGTTTTTTGTTGCTAATGGAGAAACTGTATATAAGAAAGCAGTGCATTTGAGTAAGGAAGACAAACTCAAAATATGCTATGTAATAAATGAATTACATTCAAAATAGTAGATTATGATGTAGGAGTTAAAGAATAGAATGATAAGAAGTATCTAAGAGGTACTTCTTATTTTAAAGAAAGGAATTTGTTATATAAGTGAGAAAAAAGTGTTATCACTTGCTACTGATACGGTGAACCGTATCATAAGTAAATGAGGAATTTACTAAAATTGGACAGTGAAATGGAGCAATGTACGCTTCGCTTTCACCATGAAACCCACAAAAAAAATCTAAAAATTATGATTTTGTGGATTATGTTAGTTTATAGATTTAGAGAAAGGCTTCGATATAACAGGAATTGTTGAGAATACAATAAAACTGCTATTGCATTAGCAATAGCAGTTAATAATATTTTTAGCTTAAATTTGAAATATATTACTTGTATTCTTGGTTAAAGATACTTCTACCAAAATACATTTCTTCCCATAAAGCAGGACTTTCTATGGTTTCTAAAATTTTATTATCTTCATAACGCTCAAGTACTACTTTTCCGGTGAATCTTAGATAAGCACTATCAAATCCCGCTTTTTGAGCGGCTTCTTGTTGCTCTTTAGGAAGCTCATCAATATATTTTTGCTGAACAATTATGTTTTCACATTTGTACGTAACGGTGTAATGAACGTTTCCATCGTTATAATCATAGATTATATATTTGTGATATGGCTTACCGGTAACCTCATCAATAGTCTCATCCTTTTCAGTATATGTTAGATATTTAGGATTATCGACAAGAATTTCTCCATCCTTTGCCAACATAAAGATTGGAAAACGGTGGTATCCATATTCTTCTCTAGCATAAATATAAGATGATACATTTGTATATTCTCCGATTTTAGCACGACCCCAATACCAATGGTGCATTAATTGGCCCATTCCAATATTACCCCAATTATGATCATGGTAGCCAGTACCAAGGACTTTCTCTGATTTTCCGTTGATTATTATTTCTCCGCTAACTTTTCCTTCTGGAGTTGATGGTAACCATGCAAAATAGTTTTCATCATTATCTCCGAAGTACATGTAACCAGATGATGGGCGCCATGCAGGTATTGTATTATCTAGCTTGATATCAGCAACAATTTCATCGATTTCGATGTGTATATCATAGTGTTTTTGATTTCCAGCGAAAATGTTTTTACCTATCAGAACATCGGTAATTTCTTTTGAAGCTTTTAATTCGTTTGGTTTGAATTTAGCAATTTTAGAAATATGCGTACCATCAGGTCTATCAAGGGTGAATGTAACTTGTGGTGTAAGCGGTAATTCAGGAGTGATATAAGGTTTTGTAAGGAAAATAATGACTAAAGTTGAACCATCATTTAGATGTGAGTCAAAATACCACCATTCATATGTACCGATTTCTCCAGATGTACGTATTCCATCTTCCCAAGGTTTAATTTGCTTCGTAATATTTAAGTTTTCATAATCTTGTGAGGTGTTACCCCATCTAACAGATATTATTTTTTTCATTTTTATCCACCTACCTTGTATATTGTGTTTTATAAATGAATTATATGTTATTAAATGGTTTGCTTCAATATTACGAAAAGTATATGTGACATTTATATTCAGTTTGTCACAAATATTAGCTATCATTTGAATTTGCAGTTGATTGGAAATCTAGTAAGTATTTTGACATAGTTTCTTTTGATTCAATCATACCATTTTTTATCCAAGTAATAAGTAATTTTGATAATCCTGCAGAGTAATAGTTAATCCAATAAGATGATTCAAGTGGATCATCGTAATTAAAACCCTTATGAATTTCTTTCAGATCCTTTAGGTAATCAGTAAATTGATAGAATAGCCAATATTCCATATCAGACCGAATAAGACAATCTATTAGTTTTTTTTCAGAAGAAAAAAGCTCAAAGAATGTAATACTATTTGTAAAGGTGGAAGAGCTCATTTTGTTGTTTAAAGTTTCTTTATATTTTTGAAAAACTTTGTTAAGGTGCTCTGTCAGAATATCTTCTTTAGAATTAAAATTTCGGTAATATGTCATTCTAGAGACGCCAGCTTTTTTGCAGATTTCGGAAACTGAAACTTTCTCAAATTGTTTCTCTTCTAGTAGAATCATCAATGAGTCATAAATACATTCCTTTAAGAAATTATCATTTGTATATTTTTCAGTCATTGTTTCACCTCACAATACAGTGAAAATTAATGTTATTACAATAAATCAAAGTTTAGCATACGTAATTGTTATAGATGTATTATGTAACATTATAGGACTTCGTAAAAATTGAAATTTTTATAGTTACCTCTCTTTTCTTTAATTCATTATCAAGTTTATATTTAATATTATATTCGAAATGCTTATTAATTTCCCTCTCTATTATTTTTCTACTTCTTACAATAAATTCTGATTACTATGCTTAAAAAAGAGTATTTTTGCCATTGCGCTCCATCTAGTTATAGATTAAGATAAACAATTTCCTTTCATTATAGAATTGAATTAACAACAAATAATTTTATAGGTATGACTTACTATATTTTTAAAGATGATAAAGGAAATGAATATGAAGAAGCAGATGGTCATGGGACTGATGAAATTTTGACAGTAAACTATCATGTAGATACAAAAGAGATTAAGAGTTTAACAATAATTCCTAGAACTGAATTTAACAATGATGAACCTATTATGAATTATGATAAAGCAATATTATAGTACGTCATAATGACGAGTATACTATAACTTCCTCGGGGTCAAAGAGCCAAGCATGCTATACGATGATATAAAAATACCGCTTTTTATTTTTGATAGTATTGCAATTTATGGACAGCTTTATTACAGAGTTATTTATGAACTAGATAAATTAGGAAAGATAAGGTTATAATTTCATTAGAAAAAATATTATAAATGCTATCAGTAGTTATCTGCTATTTAAAATGAAGACATAGTAGTATTAAAAAGAAGACAATAGAAGTTATAGATTATGTATAATTATGGGGGAAAAATTATAATGATAAAGCAAAATTTTAAGATAGAAAATATTCCCGCAATTTTATGGGGAGACAAATCAGAAGAATTATTTGTAGTGGTACATGGTGATATGTCAAATAAGGCAGATGATCAAATTGTTGTATTTGCAGAAGAAGCAACATCAATAGGCTATCAAGTACTTAGTTTTGATTTGCCTAAGCATGGTGACCGTAAGGAGGAAGCATATATCTGCAAAGTTCAAAACTGTGTTCAAGACCTTAAGACCATTATGGATTATGCACAAGCATTATCAAATAATATAAGTCTACTTGCTTGTAGTATGGGAGCATATTTTAGCCTATTAGCATATAAACATGAGCCTTTGAAGCAGTGTTTATTTCTTTCTCCTGTGGTAAATATGGAACGTATCATAGATAATATGATGATATGGTGTAGCATAAGTGAGAATAGACTAAAAACAGAAAAAGAAATTCCGACACCTATTGGAAAAACACTCTATTGGGATTATTACTGCTATGTGAAAGAACATCCTATTGTTGATTGGAATAATTCAACTTCAATTCTTTATGGTTCAGAAGATAACTTGTGTGAGTTTGATGTAGTATCTAGATTTGCAAAACGATTTAACTGTGATTTGCAAGTAATGGATCATGGAGAACATTATTTTCACACAAAAGAACAGCTACAATTTTTCAAACGGTGGTTGAAAAAAAACATAGTTACATTTTACTGAAAGCAACTTTTGGTTGTCAGCTTTGTTATATTTAAGTGGTAGAAACATGATAATATTGTCAGTATACTAATACTCGGAGGGATTAAACTATGAGTTTTCAAGAACAATTGCAAACACTTAGAAAAGCAAAAGGTCTATCACAAGAAAAATTAGCTGAATTCTTAGGTATATCAAGGCAAGCAGTTGCAAAATGGAAGGTAGGGCAGTCTTATACTGATATAGCTAGATTAATTGCATTAAGTAATTTCTTTAAAGTAAGCATTGATAAATTAGTTGATGATTATGAAGAAAATTGTCGCTTGTGTATTGTATTATAAATGGAGAATTTAAGTGGTTTCAAGGATATGAGGAAATATATTTTGATGATATTAAAGTTTATGAATGTTATTTTCATGGAGGATCAATTAAATAGTTAAAATAAGGAGTGATATCATGATATTAAATAGGAATGATTTATGTTGGTGCAAAAGTGGATTGAAATATAAAAATTGTCATTTAGAATTTGATAAAAAGTTAAGTGACTTAAAAAGAAAAGGATATATAGTACCAACAAAAAATCTTATAAAAACAAAAGAGCAAATTGAAGGAATAAAAAAGAGTGCCGAAATTAATAATGGTCTTCTAGACTTAATTAGTGAGAACATCAAAGAAGGTATGGCAACAGAGGAAATAGATAAATTAGCATATGACTATACAGTATCTAATGGTGGAATTCCAGCAACTCTTAATTATGATGGATTTCCTAAAAGTATTTGTGTATCAATAAACAATGAGGTGTGCCATGGAATACCAAGTAACGATGTTATTCTTAAAAGTGGTGATATTGTAAATGTAGATGCAACTACTATATTAAATGGATATTATTCAGATGCATCAAGGATGTTTATGATTGGTGAAGTAAATGAAGAAGCTAAGAATTTGGTTCAAGTAGCTAAAGAATGTCTGAATAAAGGATTGGAAGCAGTTAAAGCTTGGGGATTTTTAGGAGACATTGGAGCAACAATTCAAGAATATGCGGAAAGTAATGGGTATTCAGTAGTTAGAGAATTTGGAGGACATGGAGTTGGGTTAGATATTCATGAAGATCCATTTGTTTTTCATTTTGGAAAAAGAGGAACAGATATGGTTTTAGCGCCTGGAATGGTATTTACAATTGAACCAATGATAAATGCCGGAAGTCATGAAATATTTATAGATGAAAATGATGGATGGACAGCTCTTACAAGGGATGGTTCTCTTTCAGCACAATGGGAACATACAGTTCTTGTAACAGAAGAGGGAATAGAAGTTATTTCAAAATAATTTTGTAATTTTGTGATATAATAAAGAAAATTACATAAGTGAGGATGTATCATGACCAAACATAAAATCTATACAATGAGAGTAGCGAGTGTCTATCCCCTTTATGTTATGAAGGCGGAGAAAAAAGGACGTACGAAAACAGAAGTTGATGAAATCATCCGCTGGTTAACAGGATATAGCCAGGGAGAGCTAGAAGCGCAACTGGAAAAACAGACAGATTTCGAGACTTTCTTTGGGTCAGCTCCTAAGCTTAATCCTTTACGGACTTTGATTAAAGGGGTTGTCTGCAGTGTCCGAGTGGAAGACATTGAAGAACCAACTATGCAGGAAATTCGCTATTTGGATAAGCTAATTGATGAGTTAGCAAAGGGAAAAGCGATGGATAAGATTTTGAGAAAATAATGATTAAAAACGAAGAAGCACTGATTTTATATGTAAAATATAAAATAATTGGTGTTTTTTTGTTGGCCGGATTAATTTTAATGCAAAATGAAGTTTACTATAATTAAGTTTACGATTGTAATAGAATATAAATAAATAGACTTTGAGGGGGTAAAACTTTATGGAAGAATATACATAGGTTCGTTAAATGATCTATTCGATTCTACAAGTGCCCTTAAAGATTTTGCTTTAATATTAAGGGAACTCATTTCATTGATGAGGGCTAAGGGCTCTAAGGTTAGTACAATAACAAATATTGCAGTAAATTTACCTGCAGGCATTGTGGTTTTTGCAATGAAATTAGCATTAGCTAAAGGGAATTTACCTATAGAAATAATGAGAAGTGCTAGTGGGAGTGAAAATCTGAAAGCCGAAAATAATGTGATATTTGTACGTGATACTCTCGCTGAAGCACGTAGACTAGGGATATCTCTTCCACGGCTTGAATATTTGGACGCACCTATTTATAGAGAATGGTAGCACTATATTAAAATATACAAAAAGAAAAATAGGAATACTTAGAGCAATAAGAGCTTTGAGTAATCCTTTTTCTATTTTGAGGAGGAATTTAATATGAAAAATTTTTCTTAAAATTAAAAACTTAAGATTTCGTAAGAATTTCTTATAAGTGTCGTAAGGTGAATCTTCTATAATTAGATTATGTTGTTAGAAGAGGAGTAGAGAGTATGAGAAGTGTATTCAAAAAGATTTTGATATTTATTATAGTAATTTGTGCATTATGGTATGCCATGGAAGGGAAGGCCGCAGAATTAAAGGGCGTAAACCTTAATAAAATTGGACTTGCTTTAAATGAAAAAGATAAGTTAGCAAATCTAAATAACACTAATACAAGGAAAGAGCTGGAGTTAGTAAATATAGAGCATGGTTTAAGTAAAGATTACAAGCCCGAAGGATTAACCATGCCAAATATACCATTTGCCACTGGAGTTAACCAAGAAGAAAAATATGTAGCAGGAATTATTGCAAAGCCTATAGAAGAATTAGTGCATGCAGCTAAACAGGAAGGAATTATATTACTTGGTAATTCAGGCTATAGATCATATAAATCACAAAAAGATGTTTATACTAGCAGAGTAAAATCAGATGGAAAGAAGCTTGCAGATGCATATGTAGCTAAACCTGGATTTAGTGAACATCAAACAGGGTTATGTATTGATATTACCAATAAAAGCAGCAATTTTGTAAAAGGAGCAAAAGAAGCAGACTGGCTTGCAGAAAATTGCTATAGGTTTGGTTTTATTATAAGATATCCTTATGGAAAGCAAAATATAACAACCATTGAATATGAACCTTGGCATATTAGATATGTTGGGAAAGAAGCTGCTAAGTATATTTATGATAATAGAATTACATTAGAGGAATACTTAGGAAAATGATTATAAATTTGGAGGAATAAATGAATAATAATATTCTTGTAGTAGATGATGAAAAAGAAATAAGAGATTTGTTAGAAATAAATTTAAAAAATGAAGGATACAGTGTCTTTAAGGCAAGTTGTGGCATCGAAACTTTAGATATATTACATAAGGAAGAAATTCATTTAATAGTTTTGGATATAATGATGCCAGATATGGATGGGCTAGAGGTTTGCAGAAAAGTAAGAGAAAATTATAACATACCAATTCTGATGTTAAGTGCAAAAGCAGAAGATATGGATAAGATTCAAGGGATTATGACTGGTGCAGATGACTATGTATGCAAGCCTTTTAATCAATTAGAACTTACAGTTAGAATAAGAGCATTACTTAGAAGAGCATATTTTTTAAATACCAAGATGCAAACTTCAGAAAATCAAATAAGAATTGAGTCTATGGTTATAGATAAAAGCAAGCATAGGGTAACAGTGGAGGATAATGAAGTAGATTTAACAGCAAGAGAATTTGAAATATTATACTTATTGGCTACAAATAGAGGAAGAGTTTTTAGTGCAGAAGAAATTTTTGAAAGAGTATGGAAAGAGAAATATTTTCAATCAAATAATACTGTCATGGTGCATATGAGCAGACTTAGGGATAAGATAGAACAGTATATGGAAGGAAATAAGATAATTCATACTCTATGGGGGGTTGGCTATAAGATTGAAAAATAAAAGATTTTATAAATACTGGTTATCATCCTTAGCAGATGTATTAGGTGCAGCATTATTAATGTATATAATTTTGTATATAGGTAGGAATATATTAATTTATTTATACATGAACACCAAAATTCAGCTTGTTAATTATATTTTTAAGTTTTGGAGAATTATTAACTATGATATTTTTGGAAATTATGCTTATCTAATCATTGAAACAGCATTATTTGCAGGGATATACCTGCTTATAACATATAGAAAAGCTAAAAGCTTTGCAGCTATTATAGATGAAACTGAAACAATGGCGAGTGGCGACTTGGATAGACTAATAGAAGTTAAGTCAAAAGGTGATATTAAAAATTTAGTGGAAAATATAAATAACATCTCAAAGCAGCTTAAAGAGATAACAGTAGAGGAAAGAAAAGCTCAGGCAACTAAAAGTGATTTGATAACAAATGTTTCCCATGATTTAAGAACTCCACTAACTTCTATAATAGGTTATTTAGAAATTATAGATAATGATAAGTATAAAGATGAAGTAAGGCTTAGATATTATGCCAATATAGCCTTTGAAAAAGCAAAAGGATTAAATGTACTTATTAATGATTTATTTGAACTTACTAAAATGCAAAATAATACTATTAATTTATATAAGGATGATATTAATTTAGTAGAGTTACTAGGTCAAGTAGTTGCAGGTTTTGAATATCAATTTAAGCATGCAGATATGCAATCAAGAATTAATTTTTCAGAGGAGAAGTTAATAGTAAATGCAGATACAGGGAAGTTAGTTAGAGCATTTGAAAATTTACTATCTAACGCAATTAAGTATGGAAAAGATGGTTTTTACGTTGATGTAACAACAAAGCTTGAAGAAAATGTTGCAGTAGTTCAAGTTATAAATTATGGGCAGTCAATCCCATCAATAGATTTACCACATATTTTTGACAGATTCTATAGGGTAGAAAAATCAAGAAGTAGTGATATAGGTGGATCTGGACTTGGGCTAGCTATTACAAAGAATATTATAGAGCTTCACCAGGGAATGATATCAGTCTATAGTGACAATGATAGAACTATATTTGAGGTTAGACTGCCAGTTAAATAATCACATACTAGGAAATATTAAAGAGTATACTAATTAAATTATGGAGTTATGGAATTATGAAATAGCTCTTGCTTATACCTAAAAAGGTATTATATTTAGGAGGAACAATATGGAAGAGAATAATAAAACAAAGAAGTTAACTAATGTATTATTTATAATTTATTTGATTGCATTATTTTGGATTATAATATTTAAATTCAATGTACGATTACCTTCTTTGAGAAATATGAGAAGTATAAACTTAATTCCGTTTAGTGAACCTTTAATCTTAAATGGTAAAATTGCTTTTGGTGAAATCATTATGAATGTAGTGATTTTTGTACCGCTTGGTATATATGCAGGGATTTTATTTAAAAGATGGATTACTCCAAAAAAACTTTTCTTATTTTTCTTAATTAGTTTAATATGTGAAGTGTTACAATATATTTTGAATGTTGGAGCTTCTGATATTACGGATATAATTAATAATACTTTAGGCGGATTAATTGGATTAATGATATATAAAGGAATTGAAAAAGCATTCAAAAATAGTGTTAAGACACAAAAATTTATAAACATAATTGCATTAATAGGAACTATCTTAATGATTTTATTTCTTTTTTTACTAAAAATAAACAAACTATGGATATTTAGAATGGGATCTTAACATACCACTAGTGAACTATAAATAAAAGTTAAATTTCAATGTATAGAAATTATATGAGGTTGGTATATAATTAGTATGCATTTGAATATAAAGATTTGTATATAACAATTGTTTTTATAAGGATATACAAATATGTTGACAAAAAAGAATTTAAAAAGTATATTTAATAGTGTAGATACACTAAAAGAAATAAGGTGATAATTCTGGATAGAAAAATTTATGATAAAAAATCATCTCCTTGTAATTGTCTTAATATTAGAAGAGCTTCACAAGCACTTACTGAAGTTTATGATGAATTTCTTGCACCAAGTAATATAAAAATAGGTCAGTTTTCATTACTTAAACATATAAATCAATTGGAACCAGTAAGTGTAAGTGATTTAGCTTTAATTATAAGATTAGACAGAACTACTCTTGTAAGAAATCTTAAACCTTTAGAACAAAGTGGATTTGTAGAAGATATAGCAGCACAAGGAACTAGAAATAGGCAGCTTAAGTTGACTGCTAAAGGAGTTGAAACCTATAAACATGCAGAAGAACTTTGGGAAAAAGCACAAAATTCTTTAGAAGAATATTTGGGTAGTGGCAATATAGATGTTTTTAGAACAATGCTCTCTAAAATTGAGGCTTTAGTGCCTTAATTTTTTTTGTAGTTATAGTGTATGTACACGAAAAAGCAAAAATGTTAGTGGAATTATAGATTCATAAATCAACACTAACAGTTTGTGATGCTGTTTTTATTGTATTTAATACAAAAAATATTATGAATATAACTAACTATTTACACTTGATTAAATTTATTAAAGGAGTGACACAATATGGATACAATTGAGCAAATGATTCAAAAAAGGGCTTATGAATTAGGCTATGAAAAATGTGGTATTATTCCGATTAGTTTAATGGATGAATATGGTGAAAAATTTAATGAACGTATCGAAAAAATTCCAAAATCAAAGATGTTTTATCAGACTCAGCAGCGTTTGGTTAACCCTAAGGAAATATATCCATGGGCGAAATCTGTGGTAGTGCTTACGGTACCATATGGAAAATACAAGGTTCCAGAGATATTAGATGGGCAAATTGCTAAGGCATATTTATTTGATACACGTGTGGATGAAAATACAAAAGAATATCAGAATAATCGTGCATTGGAAAAATATATGCAAGAGCTTGGTTTAAGGGTAGAAACAAATCAAAAATTTGGAGTGGTTGGAATGCGCTGGGCAGCTTTGCAAGCTGGAGTTGGTATTATTCGCAGAAATAATTTTTTGTACACAGAGTCTGGTTCATGGGTTCATCTTGAAGCTTGGGTAACTGACAGAGAAATGGAGTTCAAGGAAACAAATAATGTTACACCGTGTCCAAAATCTTGTAATCGCTGCAGGGAATCCTGTCCTACAAAATCTCTTTCAGCACCATATACTATGTCACCAACAGAATGTATTTCTTTTCTAACAACATTTGGCGGGCGTGATTTGCCACAAGAGCCGTTAAGCAAAAAATTTGGAAACTGTATTTATGGATGTGATATTTGCCAAGATGTATGCCCTATGAACAAAGGAAAATGGAAAGGTGAAGAAGAATTTCCTGGTCTTAAAGAATTATCTTATTCATTAACGCCAGAGAATATTTTAAATATGGAAGAAGATTTTTATCGTGAGAAGATTCAGCCAAAATTTTTCTACGTATCAGCAGAAGAACTTTGGAAATGGAAAGTAGATGTATTATGTTATATGCGTAATAACTATAAGGAAAGTTATAAGACACTTATTATAAGTGCATGCAATAATGAAAATAATAAAATAAGTGAAATGGCGAGCTCAATTTGCAAGGAACTTTGTTTACAATGATTTCTTGACAATAAGAGAAGTACCAAATTTATAATATGAATATTCAAATCAATAAAACACTCAACCTAAAAGTTAATTACTTTTTTTTGTTGAGTGTTTTTATAATCTAGTGAATATACAATATGGAAAAATATTATATAAAAAATTATTTAGATGCAATATATTGTCCTTTATATTCTGCTAATAAAGTATCTTCATTATAACAAGACACTTTAAGATTAAGCCTCACTTTTTAATTTTTAGCATATGTTTTGAAGTGATTTATTTGGAAGATGGAAGTAAAAGAATAGCTTTTGAGAAAACTTTATAGTAAAGAAATATCAACAAAAATTATAGGCTTTAACAAATGGAGGATATATTTAATAAATGTTATCACTTACTACTGATACGGTGAACCATATCATAAGTAAATGCGAACTTTACTAAAATTGGATAAATAATTAATAGAAATGACTTAACATATAAATCAATATGATAAGTTTTTGTTTTACTTGATTAAGAAATAGAAAATATGTAAATTCATTTTTGAATGTGCTAATACGACATTTTAACTATAAATCTGCATAGAAATTATTTAAATAACGAATATTATATTTAGACAGCTTATTTAGGTAAAGAAAAAAAATAGCATTTTTACAATTGCTATTAAGAATAAGGAGGATGAATATAATTGCGTAAAAAAATTAAATCAAGTGTATCTATTTTATTAATAGTATTAAGTGTTTTTTTCTCTTTAACAATAAACAGTAGAATAGCACAAGCTGAGGATAAATCTTTAGATACAAACACTGTAAATCTTGTTCTAGATTCATTAAATTATAAAGAAATGCCAAAGCATTTTCGTAAAACTTCTGATTTAACATATGTGAAGAATAATAAAGAATTAAATCTTAGTGGACTAGACAAATTAAATATTTCGGGTGCTCAACAATTTTCAGAGTTGAGTCTACCTCTTCTAATAAAGAGTATAGGAACTTCATTACCTATAACAGTTTATGACTTAAGACAAGAATCCCATGGATTTATTAATGGAGCTCCTGTTAGTTGGGAAAATAAATATAATGATGCTAACAAAGGCTTAACAAAGGAACAGGTTTTAAAAGATGAAAGTAATAAACTAAATAGCATCAAATTAAATACACCTATAAGCTTCTATAATCATCCAGAAATAACTATGGTTCCAACAAAAGTGGAAGATGAAAATAAGCTTACTAATTCTCAAGCACTATCATATATTCGTATCCCTGTTACTGATGGTAAGATACCTACAGATGATATGGTTGATTATTTTGTTGAATTAGTAAAATCACAACCTAAAGATTCATGGTTTCATTTTCACTGTAAAGAAGGTATCGGAAGAACTACTACCTTCATGATTATGTATGATATGATTAAAAACTCAAAAGAAGTGACGTCTCAGGATATTATAAACAGACAATTACAATTAGCAGAGTTTGATGAGAGTCATATTAACTCTTTTACTAATACTGAAAGAACTAATCTTTTAGAAAATTTCTATAAATATACTAAAGAAGTTGGTAAGGATTTTAATATTAAATATAGTGATTGGAAAAAAAAACAGTAAATACTAACACTAATAGCTTTTTTCCTGTTACTTCTACATTTAAAAAGAGATCTAACTATATAAAAAATCCTAAAATGCCAACTAAGTTATATGTTATTTCTCAAGATATAATGTCTCATAGTGAAAGAACAATGATAGCCACCCTTCAAGGGGTGGCTAACAGTCATTCTTCTTTTCAAATATACACACTTAATCATTCACAACCAGATTATCAAATATGGTTAGATGATTTAAAAAATAATTATGGAATTTCATATGAAAACATCTCAGATCCATGGAAGTTGTTAGAGATATTTAAAAATTATGTTGACGGATATGTAATTTATAATAATAAAGATTCAAAAGATCCTTCAATAAATAATGCTTGTTCTCTTGCCTCATTAAATAATAGTATTGCAGTTGATGAAGCTATTGAAGAGAAAGTAAAAGACCATGGTATAACAAAAATCATAGGTGATTGTAGGAACACAGATAAAAACTGGGCTTACGATAATTTATGGAATTCTGGTTTGAATCACTCAATAGTAATAGAGCTTTCTCCGGACAAAGATACAGCTCTAAGAGACTATGGAATAATGAGTAAAGCCCTGGTATTTTATGAGGATAGCATAAGTGACACATCCCTTAGAGATAAAATATTTTCATCAATGAAAAATGAGCCCATTTGCTTAGGTTGGGGACCAGATGAGTTTACTAATGTAAGCACGACTTCAAAATATGGTGTAAGCCTGGTTGCTGCTGATTGGTCTTATAATTTAACCGTATTAAGTGCATTTCCATCAACACCTATAACTCAAAAAACTTCAATGAACCTTCCTAAAGAAAAAAATGTTCATTATGTAACATTTATTATGTCTGATGGAGATAATCAGCAGTGGAATATTGGAACTAACTATGGTTCTTCTAAGTGGTATGGTTCTCCTTGTAGAGGCAATTTTAATTTGGGTTGGTCTATGAGTCCATCTTTATATTATTTAGCTCCTACTGTGCTTAACTTATATTATAAAAATGCCAGTCATGGAAGCACTAATGATTACTTTATAGTTTCACCTTCTGGAAATGGCTATATGTATCCAAGTAAATTTGAAAATAATAAGTTCAATACATATATTAAAACATTAAATGATTATATGAAAAAAGTAGATGAAAAATATGTATCAATTATTGATGATGGTTCTTTTTATAATAATAAGCTTTGGGATAAATTTACTAGCAAGTCTAATATAGACGGATTGTTTTACCTTGATTATCATAAACACGATAAATATCAAGGAGAAATTATTTGGTCTAATAATAAACCTATAGTGTCTTGCAGAGATTTGCTTTGGAAGGGTATGGAAAGTGAAGATGAGTTAGTTGAAAATATTAATAAGCGAATTGAATCTGGGCAAACAGATATTTGTAATGCTAATAGTTATACCTTTGTTTACGTTCATGCTTGGAGCAAAAGCTTGAGTGACATTGATAATGTTGTAAACAAGTTAAAGGAAAATCCTAAAGCAAGAATAGTTACCCCTAAAACATTTATGGAATTGATAAAGAAGAATGTTAATCATTAATATCATTTGATTATAAAAATTTGCATATAATTGTGGATTACAATGAATGTCTAGTTCTTTGATTACTATCTTGACACCTACTTTTGCAACTGCAATATTAGCATTAACTATTGATAGTAAAGTAAATAAATACTTTGAAGACTGCTTATTAGGTTTTCGATTCCTAAAGGAACATAGTGCATTAATGAAATTAATTTTGTTTTTTACCTTTATTAATTTAATCGCATTTATCGGAGGCAGAGGAATTACGACTACTGTTACTTCTGTGATTTTAGCTCGTACAAACCAAAATGAAATTATTCTTTAAATTTCGTGAGAAAAAGTGCGATTCCTGTTTTATTTGTTATAATAATTGTCCGATGCAAGCTATTTATTCAAATAAGCACAAGTTAGTACGTTATAGAAAACCAAATGATAAAGCTGAAGCCTTAAAGAGTTTTTACATTAGTAAAAAACTGTTAAAAGAAAAGCAAAGACTCATAATACAAAAAATCAAATTAATATAAAATATAAATATTTATTTTAGATTATATAAAAAACAATAGATAATTTTGCTTTTACACAAAACTATCTACTGCCATTTAAGGGATTATTGGGAGCATCAAATATGAATCAAATTCGCATCCAGTGTATATAGTAACATCTGCATCCCAAATTCTATCATCATCAGTTTGAGTCGTTAGTGCGCAGCCACTTTGATTTTGGCTTCCAATTTCTAAAAGAAGTTGATTTCCTTTGGCTATAACAATTGCACTATCCCATATCTCAATTTCTAATGGATAGACTTTACCTGAAATTAATTTTTGGGTCTCATCGAAAGCATAGTATGGCTTATAATGAGTGGATAATTTATCATCCGTTTTACGCAAAGAAGCACGCAACCATCCTTGACTAATAGGGAATTCATTTGTGTTTGATCCAGAGTTGACAACTTCATTACCAAATGAATTGATATTGCGTAAAGATACAAAAATATCCATATCATCAGTAGTTGATGATGCCCATAAATGGAGTTTGATAGGTCCCAGAATTTCTGTGTCGTTCTCAAATGGAGCAGTTTCAAACATTACACGTTTAGAACTGTTTTCGTTCTTAGAGAATGTTTTCATAAAAGGTTTTGTCCAATATTTTGACTCTTGATCCTTATCGCCTTTGTAGCAAATCATTGCTTTACATTCAGGTGCTTCATTGGAAAGTATTTTAGAACTTGCATCAAGATAAAATCTAGTCCATTGAGTTCGTTTAAGTGGATACTCGTTTTCATAGCGCCATGTATAGTTATTTCCTCCGCTAGGAATTGCAAGCTTAACTCTAGGTTCTCTTATTATGCCAGTATCAATTCCTTTAAGCCAATAATCTAGGAATTTTTTTTGCAATGCACGACCTTGAGCGGTGTAAAATTCGCCAACATGACTACCAATATGGACTTCAAGCCACTTATATTCAGATGCTGCATTTTGAAAGCCTAGGAAATTTCCACGTGTATGAATTCCAGCACTAAACCAGTTACTTGCTGATAAAACAGGTACCTTTACTTTGCTGAGGTCGGAAAAACGATTTGTCCATGATTTATCACGCAAAGGATTATTTTTTACTACAGTAGGAAAATTAGTGCGATTAGCTTGTAATTGCTCTTCTGAATATTTTCCATCAGGATTATACTGATTTGGCAATACACCATTTTCCCACCAAAATTCAATAAAGCCGTTTGCTTGAATTCCCCCAGGATAAGCGAATTCAGCATAATAGTCTACTGTGCCTTCCCATGGTACAATACAGGACAAATGAGGGGGTTGTTCTGATGCTACAGCCCATTGACTCATTGCTAAATATGAGATACCTAGTAATCCTATTTTTCCATTGCTCCATGGTTGAATTCCAGCCCATTCAATTGCATCATAATAATCTTTCTTTAAAGATTCTGACAATATATCAAGTTTTCCAGGAGAATTACCTATACCTCGCTCATCTATTCTAAGTACAGCATATCCCTGTGGTACCCAGAATTCAGGATTTGGAGTTTCCCAGCTAAGTAAAGGCCCTTTATCTTGACTGTGAGAATATTCTATTGCAATCTTTGGATTAGCAGGACCAAATTTTGAAAAGTGAAGATCTTTTCCATATGGGCACATCGTCATAATTACTGGAAATTTACCATCTGACTTAGGTTGATAAAGATTTGCAGCGAGATAATTACCATCACGCATAGGAATTTGTACTTCTTTCCATGTAAGCTCATAGTAATGATTACTTCTTTCATTAATGTCGATATTGCAGTGACTCATATTTTTTCCTCCTCTATATTGATAAAATATACTATCAATAGTACGTTTGTACTAATAATAGTATATTAGTACAAACGTACTAAAGCAAACCTTATTCATTTCTAAAATGTACATAAATTAAAGATTTGCTATTATTTCCTTCGTAATACGTTAATTATCTTAATTAAACAATTTATTTTTGTTTATTTTAGCAAGATACTTTTCGGTATACATAATAAAAATCACTGTTTACTTATTTCTACTTTTAAAAATCAATTTATGATATAATACTTTTGGATTTCTAGTGGGGATTATAAGTGAAAGATCCAAGTAGATTAGTTAAATTCAATCAATTTTAGTAATGCTATGTGATAGAAAGAGTGGATGCTTTTATATTTTTTCTGGTAAAGGAGATAAAGATGAGTGGCAATTTAAGAGATAAAATTATCGAAAAATCAATTGAACTATTTAATGAAAAAGGATATGCAAATGTAAAAATGAGAACTATTTCAGAGGAATTGAATATAAGTTTAGGTAATTTGACATATCATTTTAAACGAAAAAAGGATTTAATGCTTTGTGTTATTGCGAAGCAATACGAAGAATACAGATCATTAAATTTTTCAACGGATGTTTCTATGGAAGAGCTGAATCAACAATTTCTAAGTTTTGATGCATTTCGTAAAAAGTATTTCTTTTATTTTTCTGGTTTTGCAGAACTGCCAAAGGTATATCCTGAAATATCAAAAATGCAGATTGATGTTGTAAATGAGTTCTATACGTTTTATAATGACATATTTTCTAATTTGATTAATAAAGGAATTATGAAGGAAGAATTGTATGCTGGACAATATGAAGATTTATCTATTTCTTTGTTATTATTGAATATGTATGGAATACAGGAAATGATTATTCTTAAAGAATTTCTTAAAAATCAGAAAAATTATTTATCCATCTTATGGAGTCTTATATTGCCTAATTTAACAAGTAAAGGCATAGTGCTATTTAATAAATTAAATGTACCTAAGTAAATCCCGCTATGAGAATGTATGAAATTTATAAGATGTGGGCAGATGTTAATAGCTTTATAGACAAAGCAGAAACTAAACGTACAATTCCTTGTATGATATTGTTTTATAATTCAACATGGAGCTGGAAAACATCAGAATCATGGGATATAGAAGTGGCTGAACCTCAGTTTCCTTTAGCATAAATTTAATCTACATAAATGATGTAACAGTTAAAAGTAGAATGATAAGAAGTATCTAAAGTGGTGCTTCTTATTTTCAATAAAAGAACTTGCTATATAAGTGAGAAAGAGAATGGGTTATCACTTGCTAATGATACGGTGAACCTTACCATAAGTGAGAATCGAAATTTTGCATTTCGCCCTCCGAACTTACTCAGCGAACGAATGCGAGTTGGGTTTCCTAAAAAAATATAATTTGTAAGACTTATACTCTTAAACTTTGATAAGAGTATATTCAATTGAATGCAAGGGAGCAACAAAAGAAACTGCTGCATATGCTAATCTCAAAAATAACAATAAGCAAAACTAGGGAAATTGAATCAATAGAGCTTAATATAAATGATAACTTAATAATGTATCTAAGTAATGGAGGAGAACCAAGTCCAGGTGGAGGAGGTTCTCCTTTTTCTGTTGCTTCTAGAAGAATGTTGTTGATAAATCCTGTTAATATAAAAATTTATATATAATTTATTAACTAATCTATATTTTTTACAATATAAAGATGCTTCCATTTATTCAAAAATGAAAGTTGACTTAGTTATGTTGTTTTTAATAGAAAATAGATAATAATTAAAGGAATAATGAAATTGCACAATAGACTAGCAATAGCGACATAATAATATTAACAATTTTATTATTTTGGACAAGAAATTTTTGAGCTAAAGAACCAAACAAAGACCAGCAGCAAGTTGCCACAAAACCAATAAGGGCAAGGATTCCAGAAAATATAGTAAGCATAAGTACAGATTTATAATATGGTATGATAAATGTAGAAACTGTCATAATGCCATAAATGATAGTATTTGGATTAAAAAACTGTAAAAGTAGCCCATATAAAAATGTGTTTGTAGGATTTGAGATGATATTATTGCTATTAGGTGTACTCTTATATGTTTTTAGGGCAAGCCAGAGTATGTAAATGGCACCAATGCAGGACATAATTGGTTTGATTGATGGCATAATACTGTAAAGAGCTATGCTGAAAATACTACAAATAATCATTATAATAAAAACGCCAAAGAATATACCTATATTAAATCTGATACTCTTTTTAAATCCGTATCGACTAGCATTTGACATTGATATAATAGTATTTGGTCCAGGCGATAAGTTTGAAACAAGTACATAAAATAGAAATGCTGTAAAGTTTGTCATAAATATTTACCTCCTAATTATTGTGTGATATAATATACAAAAAGAACAATATATTGCACTGTGCAATATAATGCTAACATGTGTGCGATATATTGTCAATGAATTGGAGTGAAACTTTTGGATAAATTTAGTTTTATTATTGCTGAAAATTTAAAGCGATTTCGTGATGAAAGAAAGTTAAGTCTTGACAATGTGTCAAAACTTTCTGGTGTAAGTAAAAGTATGCTTGGTCAGATTGAACGAGGTGAAGCCAATCCTACAGTATCAACAGTATGGAAGATAGCAAATGGTCTTAAAATATCATTTACAGAACTTATGATTAAAGCAGAGCCTAATATTGAAATTGTAGATAAATCTCAAGTGCAACCACTTGTTGAGGATAAGAATAGGGTTAGGATATTTCCCGTATTTCCATTTGACAGTATAAGAAGGTTTGAAATGTATTCAATTGAATTTGATTCTAAAGGTTATCTATCGACAGAAGCTCATCAACAAGGTACACAGGAATTTATCACTGTATTTTCTGGCAAGCTTAATGTCAGCACAAATGGTGAAAATTATACTGTAGCAGCAGGTAATTCTATAAGATTTAAGGCAGATTGTATTCACTCTTATAAAAATGTTTGTGAAGAGATTTGTTTATTGAGTATGGTTATTTATTACCCAATGTAGGATTAATTTAGTTTAATAATGGGAATTATACAGGATTATAAAGAATTTGTTGTGTAAGTGAGAAAGAGAAAACGGTTATCACTTATTTATGATACGGTGAGCCATATCATAAGTAAAGGATATAATTCAATATAAAGTAAATAATCCGTGCAAAAGATCAGCGTTAAAGATTAAATTTATATATGTCAACTAAATCCTCTTAAATTCCCTTGGTTATTTTCAGAAAATTAAGAAAATATTTCTCCATCAGTTTTAAAAAAACGCCGTACTAGTTGCGTTGCAACTACGCAAAAAAAATTCAATTAATTTGTGTCATAGTCTTTAAATTTATCACCACCTTTGTTAAAATAATATTGTTATAAATCGTGTATTTTGATATGTTGATTTAACAGTGAAATATCTTCAAATGTTAGGTTGTCTCGTCGAAAAGATTCTAATATTTTTGAAGATATTTCTTTTATACCAAGTTTTAATTCCTTAATTACTTTGCTAGCATTCTCTAGCAATTGTCTTAGTATATCAGCAATTTGTACCATTAAATAATGATTTTTCATCGCCTGATAATCTAAACAACACACATGCTCAATGTCATATCTTATATTCTTTTGGTTGTTAAATCCTTCATTTTCAATTTTCCATCTACTTCTACCAGCCGCCACAATTTTAAACGCATTTCGTTTAGTAAATTGTATATTCGTAACAAAAACAAAGTTTTTGGACGTTTTTTCATTTGTATTGGAATCTTTAGATTTCTTGCAAATTGTTTCAGTAAACTCTACTGTATTAATAAATATATTTTTATATGAAACTTCATTTATATAGGTTAACTTCTGACTTATATCATTACTTTTACAAGTTAAATTAGAAGTACTTTCATTATTCTCAATACCTTTTATGGTTTGAATTTCTTCCCAAAGGGTTTTTGCTCTTCCTTCTTTAAATCTAAAGATAAATTTCCACATATACTCCGCACATAATTTATAAATTGGTTCACAAGCATAAAGACTATCACCCAAGATGCAGATATTAAGCTTTCTAAACTTATACTTCAATTTTTTCATAAGTCTTTTGGCTGCATTTATCTCACAATCTTGTTTGCTAACGCTTTCGTTCTCATTTTCTACAAATTCAGTTAATATGCTAAATGTCATATTTCCTAAAATAAGCTTAGCTTCTAATACCGTGTGATAATAAGTTGTTCTTTCTATTTCACCAGTATCTTTATTCTTGTGTTCTTTCTTTAAACAATGTTTACAATGCTTTTCCTTAAAGGAAAATAATTGTGAACCATCAATAGCAACGCACCAATTCTTATCGAACAATCGATATTTTTCTAACGACCTTTTTTTGAAAAGCTCTCGTATCATATAATCTCTAATTTTCTCTAATTCAGATACATCTAACTTCCTCAAAAAGTCATTTATCGTATCATAGTGAGGTATATCTTCTAACGAGTCATATCCTAATGACTTCGCTATATTATCAATTACTATTTCATTATTAAAATCATTTGTCATTCTATTCATGCTAACAATTCCAGAAACATTTTTGATAATAACTACAAACATTATTATTTCTGGATCATAAGTTATATAACTTTGATTTCTTTTATCTTTCACGCTAGCTAATTTCCTATTAAAATCTCTAAAAAAATGCTTTTTTATTTTCGAAAATTCTCCGAAAAAATTAATTTCTTTTTCCATTTCTCTCTTTTGTTTTCTTGTTCTTTTATCCATATTTCATCCCCGCAAACGTAGTAATTTAGGCGTTTTACCTAATCATATTATATCATAACAACTTACATTTTTGGAGTTTATTAACTCGAAATATTTTCTATCTTTAGAGCTGGCAAAAGATGAAAATTAAATTCAAATAGATTTATTTAGAGGGAATCTGAAGAAGCTCAAGGAAAATTAGTAGATATGGTTAAATATAAATTGCAACATAATAATATATCTTAAAATAATAGAATGAGTACCAGGAAAAGGTACTCATTTTTGTAAATAAATTGTTTTGGCATGTTTAGTAAAATCAATATATATAAGTATTACTGTATTAAAGATAATACAGCATTATTATCATGACTTGCTTGCATCAAAATAGATTGTCCGACTTTTGATAAAATATTATTCTTATAATATTTCATCATTTCTTTAGCAATATCTACATCTCTAATAGACGATTCAGCATGTTGTAAGTTTTCAGAAGTATTATACAAGCTATGTATTGTATGTTCTAAGCGGTTTTGAATAGCTCCATAATAACCACGTATTGAAGATATGTTGTTTATTGTAGGAACAAGTTAAAATAAGTTATGCTGATATATATAAACCAATATAGTTTCAAGGAAAATAATAGTATGATATATATATGAGTTGCTCCGCACTCGTAAGTCATTGTGTATTAATAGAGTTAAAATTTAAGTTTTAGACATTGGAGGAAAATAGTATGTCAGAAGTTGTTAATTTGTTTATGATTTGCATAGATAATGAAGTAGGTTACACAAAACCAAGAGGAAATAATAAAGTGGGTTACATAAACCAGCATGGAGAAGTGGTGATTGAACCCAAATTTCATGATGGATGTGATTTCGCAGAAGGAGTTGCTGGTGTATCTTTAGAATCAGATGGTAAATATGGATTTATAAATAAGGCGGAAGAATTAGTTATTGATTACAAATTTGATTGGACATTTTGTTTTTCAGAAGGTTTGGCATCAGTACAAATTAATGATAAGTGGGGATATATTAATAAAAATGGTGAAATCATAATAAAGCCACAGTTTGACTTTGCAATGTATTTCTCAGAAGGACATGCTTGTGTAAGAAATAAGGATGATAGAAAAAATGCTTTTATAAATTCTAAGGGTGAATTCATAACTGATTTTATATATGATCATGTTTTTGATTTTTCTGAAGGCTTGGCTAGAGTTCATGCAAATGATGGATGGAATTATATAGATAAATCAGGAAAACATATATTTGATTCAAATTTTGAAGGTGCTTATGATTTTAATGAAGGCTTAGCACAAGTAAAGATTAATGGAAAATTAGGTTTTATGGATAAGTTAGGAAATTTAGTGATAGATGCTCAATATAATAATGCGGATGAATTTTCAGAAGGGTTAGCAATGGTAGAGTTAAATGGTAAATGGGGATATATAAATAAGAAAAATGAGATGGTTATAGAGCCTAAATTTGATTTTACAAATAGCTTTAAAGAAGGAAGAGCACCTGTAATGATAAATGATAAATGGGGCTATATAAATGAAAGTGGAGACATGATTGTTGAGCCACAATTTGTAATTGCACATGAATTTAAAAATGGATTGGCAGCAGCACTTATAAATCCATTTATGAAAATGTATATAGATCGAGATGGAAATAAGGTGTGGACACCTAGTAACTTTCAAAGTAGATAATTAATTCTGCAAAGTTAAGTTTAATTTCCATATATAAGGTACACTTTTCTTTAAGGGTGTAACAATTAAAAATTTGCAGTTGTTGAACCGCTTTTTTAAATTAGGTCTTGATAAAGGTGTAGTTGGGTACTTTATAAGAGTTAAGCGAGAAATTTATGTGAAAGAATATATATATTATGGAATAATAAAGGAAAATTTGTAAAAAATAAAGTATAATGAAGATAGAGTATTTAGAAATAAGTAATCTATCTTTTTTTATATTTTAAGGGTAAATTTATGAATTTTAAAGTGTTAATTATGTCTAAAATGAGAAGTAAGTCTTCAAGAAATAAAAGAATTAAAGACCAATAACTTTAATGATGTAAAGGAATGGTTAAGATTTATAATTAAATAAAATACAATTGATACCTTTTAAGGGGGATTGACTATGGTAAGAGTTTTTTTTACTAAACAAAATACTTTGAATATAATAAATGGAACTAAAAAAATTATTAGTGATCTAGGTATAATACCATTGATTTATGCTACACTGAGTATTGCTATTATTGCATTATTAGAGGAAATTGGACAGCTAGAATATTTGGATACTTTGAATAAGAAATATATGGATTTAAGTATAAATATGAAGGTGGCATTAATTTGCATAGGAATATGCTTATTACTAGTAATTATAAAGAATTTTAACAAAGCTGTTAAAACAATAATTAAGGTTTTTATAATCCCTTATATAAATTTCAGTGATGGGTTAATGTGGGGAGTTCTATTAGGAATAACTGTAGAACAAAACTTAGTTATTAAGATTATTGATAGCCAGCAACATAAAAATCAGAATAGCTTTGAAATAATACTAGAATTAATAACTATACTGCTAATTATAATGTTAGCACTAAGGTTTTTTATTATAAGGAAGAAATATTATAGTATGTTAATTAATCCATCATTTTTAGTATCAGATGTTCCAGCTAAAGAAGATTTATTAAAGCGGAAAACCTTTATTAATAATTTAAAAGTTGTTATTGAGAAATTAAAAGTGGAGGGTTCATTTGTAATTGGATTATATGGTAGGTGGGGGGAAGGGAAATCTACAACATTAAAATTAATGACAAATGAGATTGAAAAGAACAAGGATTTTATTATTGTAAACTTTGATCCATGGTATTACAATTCTAAAGATGCTATTATTAAAAACTTTTTTAACAATATTTTTAGTGAAATTAATAAAAGATATTTTTATCTTGATTTAATGAGCCTTGTTACAAAATATAAGGAACTATTGTTAACATCACTAGATAAAACTGAATTTAAAGACATAGGAAAGGCTATATTTCCTTTACTAGAAACTGATACAACTGTAAACAAAATAAAAATTAAAATTCAAAAAAAGTTAGTTCAATTAGATAAAAAGGTATTAATTTTAATCGATGACATAGATAGAATGGATAAAGAGGAAATATTATTAGTTTTTAAGCTAGTAAAACTATGTTCTGACTTTGAAAATTTCATATATATTTTAAGTTTTGATAAAGAACGTGTTGAAAGTATATTAAAACATGAAATCAAAGATGATAGTATTTTCTTAGAAAAAATTATTCAAATAGGCATTGAATTACCAAAGATAGAAGGAAAAATATTAGACGAAGTACTTATTGATTATATAAATAAAGTATTTAATCATTACAATATAAACTTTAATTCTGGTGATTTGGATAGATTTAAAAGCGTAATCCCGTATATTACCAACTTGTTTAAAGATGTGAGAAGTGTAAAAAGATTTATAAATCTTTTGTCAATTAAAATACCATTAGCTATGGAAACTTTAAACTTGTATGATTTTTTTATAGTAACAATTATTGAATATTTCTTTCCGAAAAAAAGTAGAGAAATGTATGTAAACAAAAATATGTTTACATACTTTACTGAAGATATTAATACTCACCTAGATTCAAAGAAAAATGAAAATCGGAAGGAATTTTACAATGTTTTTTTTCAAATTGAAAGCGATAAGGAAATTTTACTTCATCTACTTTGTTCAATTTTTACTTCTGTGAAAAATTATAATCATGGATATAGTAACCTTATTAGTAATTATAAAACTGATTATACTAAACTGAAAAATAAAAATATTGAAGATGCGCATTTTTTTGATGCTTACTTCACCTTTGAGAAAACTCACTTTATGGTTATTAATGAAAAAATTATCGATTTTGTAAATACAGTTAACCTACTTAAAGATAATGAAAAACTCGATTTATCAGAATTTAAAGTGTTTTTTATGGAGTTAAAAAGTTATGATGACCAATTAATATTCTTAGAAAACCTTAAGGGTTTCATAGATGACGTTGATAAATCTAAGATCAATATTTTAGTCAAGATTATATATAGAAATTCTCATTTATTATCTGATGAAAGTGGCTTTATGGCATTATCACCTTATAGAAGATCGGAGGCTTTAGTAGCAGAGATCATTGAGAAAACTGAAGATAGACGTAAGCAAAGTCAAATTTTTGAAAATATAATTTTGGAATGTGATTACCTGGAATTTATAAAGGGGGTAATATACTTTACAAAGAAAGATGCCGAAGAAAATAAAGAATTAAGCAATATTCGAAATACTATGATCAGTAAATTTACGCAAAGATTGAAAAATGAATACATTAATTCTGAAAGAGATGTTTTAGAAGAAAATCAAAGGTTTGGCGGGCTTTGGTGTTTTGAAAATTATATTAATGATAAAAAAAGTGTATCAGATTATTATTATAAGTTAATAGATAAGAAGTTAAGCAATATAGTTCTATTTTTAAGTATTTTTAAGACCAAAAGTACTGCTTCGAATAGTGAAAAAGCATGGGTGATAACAAAATTTGATATTAAGGGTTTAGAAGAATATTTTGATAAAGAAAGAATCAACAAATTTTTAGATAAATATATTGCAACAGCTGATATTATAAATAATGAAGAACTTTATATAATAGATTTATTTAAAAAATATTATAACGGGTATGTTGATAACGATTTGTAACAAATAAGCTTATAAGTTAAAGGGTTATACTGTGATGTTATTGCACACTTTGTTTTATAATAATACTAAACCACACCTACAATTCTTAGACAAGTCTAGATATTAGCCCAATAAAGCAATATTTGTATTGGCATAACTTCGTATTATCCATATACCCATTAGGCTAATAATAAGAACTTAGAAGTCTATTATAATATTAATATTTTGTGGACATTCCATAGTTATGTGAAATTAATTAATTATGAGGTGATATAGATGGGAGATATTATAAAGGAAATTTTTAAAGGAGTTGGGGAGAAATTAAGAGCCCCGCAAGTACTGGGGTTAATCGCAATAATTTTACTTATTTTTAAGATTATTTTTAGCTTAGAATTTAAAAATTTAATGCTAATATTTTTTGTTGGTTTGGGAAAATTTGGATTCTTGATTAATCTATTTCAGCTAGCAACGGTGATGTTATTTATTGCTTCGGTGATAGCTTTCTTAGCAAGCATATTTAATACTGTAACTTACTTAATCATTGATGGAATAACTAACAAAAAACAAAAAGTCTCGAATAAGTTATTGGATAAGTCTAATACAATGCACAGATTTTTTATTGGCTCAAAAATGGCTGTGGTTAGCGTTAATATGTGGCTATTAGTAGCTTTATGCTATTTTTATATGTTTGATGAAGGAGCCTTTAACAAATATAAAGATTATATTTTAAACTATACTGCAAATGCAAATTCTTGGATTAAATTTGTAATAGCAATATATATACTTACTATTTTTATTTCACTACTAAAACTGTTGAATGGAATAATTTATAAATTTTTATATTTTAGATTAGATGAAGAAACAGAAAAGAAATTGTATGAGATTAGGGAGAAATACTCAAGTTAACATAAAATTTACGTTCAGTTTGATTTGATAAGATATCTAAGCTACAACTGCGAAGCTAAGAAAAGAACTTCTAAGTGTACTTTACATTATTCATATAATCTACATAACATTTAGACAAATTATGTAGTGACTAATTTTTAATTATTTATTTAGAGGGTAATGTATATGAAAAAAGAACGTTGGCAGGATATTGTAGAAAAATTGAATGATGGGAAAACATCAAATTGGGCATCTCATGTTCTCGCAAGTGGATTAATTGAATATGATTCATTAGCCAAAACTAACTTAGGTGAAACAATTAAATATGTGCCAGTGGAGAAAATTATTCAATACACTATAAATGCTTATAAAAATGTACTTAACCAACCTTATTGCGATTTAATTCTAATGAGTTTAGGTAAAATAACGATTCCGTATTTAATAGAAAATATAAATTCAGATAATTCAAGAATAAGGGCAGGCGTTCTATCGGTTCTCCATGACTTAGACAAAACTAAAGGTGAAAAACTTGCGAAAAATTTAAAACAAAAAGAAAAATCAACGAAAGTATTAAAACTAATTAACTGGATAATTACTAATTCAGATAATTAACATATTATTAATAATGGATATTTAAAAACGCTCTTTGCCAAAATAGAATGCAGTAAATTGTTAAATGAAAATAATATAAAAAAGTACATAACATATGAGCACTAATTTAGTAGATTAACATTAATAGTCAAACAGAAGGTGTAAAAATATATACTCTGTAAAGAATGCAGATATGTATTTATTAATATAAAGTAAGGAGAAAGAATATTATGGGGAATAGAACTGATTATTTACTAATGGCTCCAGTATGGCTAATGTATCCTAATATTCCATGTGGAAGCATTGGATGGAGAATGGGATATGGCGAAGGTTATGCTATGGATTTTTATTCGTGGTTTAATAAATTAGAAGAGGATGAGAAGAAAAAGTATAGAGAAATGTTTCCAGAGCCAAAAATATGGAGAAGAGAAGATAATATTTATAGAGATAATAATTATTGGACATATATTTGGCAAAAAGATGGTAAGCCTGAATATGATTTAAATAATCTTATTTCAGATTATACAGGCGGAAAGAATTTGGAATATATTTATTTTTGGGGGCATCATCCTAAAAAAGATGGGTCAATTACAAAGTCTTGCTTTAGTCAATGGTGGGAGAGCAGCTTTAATATTGGACATATTAAATATTTATTTATGGAACAATATATGATGGCAGAAAAAGCTAGACTTTTTGGAGATAAAGAAATAGAAGAAAAAATTATGAGTAGTAATAATCCTAAAGAGATAAAGGAACTTGGACGTAAAGTAAAAAGTTTTGATGAAAAGATTTGGAATAATATTAAATATTCAATTGTTGTAAATGGAAATTATAATAAGTTTATGCAAAATGAAAAGTTAAAAACATTTCTTCTTTCAACAGAAGATAAAATATTAGTGGAAGCAAGTCCTTATGATAATGTATGGAGCATACAGATGTCTGAGGATGATGTGGATATTAAAAATCCAGAATTGTGGCGTGGAGAAAATTTGCTTGGATTTGCACTAATGGAAGTTAGAAATGAAATAAGAAGAATATGTAGAAATAGTAGTATGATTGATTTTGTTTCATTACATAAAAAATATAATTATTAATGGAACTTGAATAAAAAGAAAAATGTTTTTATGAAAGAAGTTGAAATATTTGAACCTTCTAATGATAATTTACATTTAAATAAGTAATAATTGTAACTTCTAATTATTCATAAAATCATCCTTGATGATTATAAAAAAATTGTCTTTGCTTATTTTGTTATTTTCAAACAGTAAAGTGGTTGTAATGGTCAAGTAGGAGTTTAAAAACCTATTACGAATTTAAGTTCCATAGATTATAATAAAACAATTAAGATATAATATTTTATATCTATAAATTGGGAGGGTCAATATGATTGAAAAAATATGTGAAATTATTGATGATGAGTATCGCTGCGATATTGATATAACTACTGAGGAATGGAAACAATTGTTAACAAATCCTAGAGTTTTTGATGATAAAAGCAAAGAAGCTATAGGAAAATGGTACATAGAACCTAGATACTCTGCTACTTGTGGTTATATAGGTAAAAAATATAATGAGCACAGTATGAGTGCTAATGGAATTATAAATGGTTTGGCGGGAAGAGTCCAAAAGGAACTTGGACGATTCGTTGTTAAGGGAATTGGTGATATAGCTAAAGGTACAAGATTTATTGTGGTAATGAAAAGCAAGCTAATTCATACAAAACCAAAGACTTGGGAGTGGACACTTAGAGAGGAACTTGTTAAAGCTATTGAAGAATTAAATATATTTTCAGATGATAGTTATTCAGATGATGACCTTGTTTCAGATATCGGCAAAAGTGACATTTCTTCGGATACAACACATTTTGAATATAGTAGTAAATCTAAAAATAAGAAAGAACCTGTTTATGTCCAAAATAAATATGTGTATCCTAGAAGCCGCAAGGTATCAATAAATGCGCTGCGACACGCAAATTACAAATGTGAATTTGATAATACTCATTTAACATTTACTAGAAGGAATTCGGACTTAAACTATACTGAACCTCATCATTTAGTACTAATTACTTACCACAATAATTTTGAAATATCTCTTGATGTTGAAGAAAATATTGTTTCTTTATGCTGTAATTGTCATAAACAAATACATTTAGGACAAGGTTTTGAAGTAATGCTAGAAAAACTATATAATGAGCGAAAAGATTTACTAAAAAAGGTTGGTATAGATATCTCGTTAGATGAGTTGATTAAACTATATAAAAATGATAAATGCTAAAATTGAATAATAGAATCTTAATCATCAGCAAGTAACTAATTTAAAAAAATAGCATTAGCTGAAAACCGCAGTTAGGCATATTAAAGAAAATAACAAGTCAAAGATGCTACGTATATTTTAATATGACTTAAAGCAATACGATAAATATATCTTGAACCTCAACCATTACTTTTCTCCGTTTCTTTCAAGAAATTCAGAGGACTTTGTACATTTAATGAGAAATGAAGATAAGTTAATAAATAACATTTAAGAAGAAAGAACAACTATTCACTTTGGCATTGAGTGCTTTTTCTAAAATTGCGTATAACAAATACATTTGATTCCAAAGTAATATGGAAGATTAATTAGATATTTTATGTTAAGAACTTTAAATATAGGTTATAATAAGTAATAGATAAAGTAGCGCTGATAGTAATTTAGAGATTAGTACTTAAAGGGGTGAAGTTATGGTTAATATAGATGCAAAACTAGATGATTTAAAGGAGTATTTTAAAAGTAATAGTAATATAGTAGCAGCATGGTTCGTAGGTTCATATGGAACAGAAATGCAAACAGAGGATAGTGATATTGATATTGCATTATTATTTGATAAGCCTGTTGGAATAATGGAGGAAATGCATGTATCATGTAAAATCAGCGAAATTGTTGAATTTGATAATATTGATACTATTAACCTCTTAAGTGCACCTATAACACTACAATTTAAAGTTATAGATGAAGATAGAAGCATTTATGAAAAAGACTATTATAAAGTTTGTGATTTTATGGAAGAAATTTTTAATAGATATAGAGATGAAAAATATTATTTAGATAGATTTATGCATGATTTTTATGAAAGTTATGGTGTTAGGAGTAAAACTTAATGAAATTTGATAAAAATAAAATAGATCAAAAATTATTATTTATAGATACTTGTTTAAATAAATTAAAAAAACTAAGGGCATTTGATAAAGATGTATTTATAGATGATTTTACAAAAATTGATAGTGCTAAATATTTATTGCAGGTAAGTATAGAAGCAATGTTAGATATATCAAGTCATTTAATTGCTAGAAATCGATGGGGAAAACCAAAAGATAACAAGGAACATTTTAAAATATTATTTGATAATGGGATAATAGATAATACAGATGTAGTAATATATTTTAATATGGCAAAATTCAGAAACAGAATAGTTCATATGTATTTTAATATTAGCGATGAAATGATATATGATATTGTTCAGAATAATATTAATGATTTTGAAAGATTTATTGCTAATATTGCAAGAGTAATTATATAATTTAACTTCTGATTATTCATATATTAATGTTTATGATCTCAAACCATGGATTGCTGATAATATTAATGAGCATCTTGTGCAGTCTCTGTTCCAAATTGAAAAATAAAAAGCTGTCGATTTTGTCGACAGCTTGAAATAAAAAGAATAACCATCAATTGGTTATTCTTTTTATTCATAGGTTATTAGTCATGCATAAAACTCACCCTTTGTTCATTAGATTTAAAATACACCTTTGTTCATAATATAGTATTGACAAATATATTGTTACTTATAACAAGAAGTTATTTATTTTCAGATTTTGGATTTTCCCAATTTAATGAATAAACTAATAACATTCTAGGATCATTAATTACTACTTCAATTTGACTATTATCTGGGAAATTATATTCCTTTGTTTCTAATGCTAAGCGACTATCTGTGGAAGGAAATTTCTCATAAATCACGGAAGAAGTTCTATATTCTTTATTAATTTTAATTGTTAATGTAAGTTTTTTTGTAGGTTCAACTATTGTTGTTGATAAAGAAGGTGTAGCATTCATTTCTTTATCTGTTAATTTAAAAATAAGAGTTAGGTCAATGATTTCTCCTTTTTTAAACTTTTTACCGAAACAGACTTCAAATTGTTGGTAGGAATCCCTTCTTGTTGTTGGAAAAATTTTATGATGTGGATCTGAGCTAGTAATAATAGGAGTATTACCACCGGTCCAATTATACTTATCATAAAATCTATCAGTACTTTTACGTAAGATAATTATATATTTTTTTGTATAAGTTATGTCCTCCGGGTTGTTATATTCATATATGAGTTTTTTTTCTAGAAATATATAATCAAAATCTGTATCTAAATAGAAATTATGAAGATGACTAACTTTTTTATATATTACTAATGCTAGAAAAGTAACTGTAACAGCGGAGGTAATAGTTATTATGAACGCATAAGGTATCAAATATTTGTTATTAACAGAAATAGAGTGAGTTACTAGACCAGAGATTCCACCAAGTACAAAAAGGAATAAATAATTAATTAAATCGTATATACCTTTGCTAAGAGCATTTTCTAATGCTTTTTTTATACTTTCTAGCATTTGATAACCTCCATAAATACATAGTTTTTATACATTTTATTAATAATAATTTTAAAATATACCCAAATACTACACTACTCAAAAACTTTATTTTTTAATAATGATAATTCCTTCAATTAATCATCATATTTCTGTTTTAAATATAGTCATATGCAACTCAGAATATTTTTTCATAAGTTTTATCAATTATGACAGAACTCATATATGAGTCATAACATCAAGAATATTATTCATATAATTAGAAGAGTTATATATTATGATAACTAAAGAATAAAGAAAAATAGCATTGAAATGTTAATTTTACTTAACTAAAGAAATGGGCAGAAGAACTAAAAGTTCTAACAGGAGGTAAGATGGATTCTAAATTTAAAGTTAAGCAAATTACGAAATTGTACGAGAGTTGCAACAAATGTGCGTTACCAATAATAAATTGTATCTGCAATATTGTGCCTAAAATAGAGACTAAAGCGAAGATATGGATATTGTCAACGGAAAGAGAATTCCGTAGACCTTCAAATACAGCTAGATTACTGAAATTGGTTAATCCAGAATCAACTGAGCTAATTCTTTGGGAGAGAACAAATACTCCTGAAAAATTAATTGAATACATTAATAGTGAAGATTATGAAATATATATACTATTTCCTATAGAGAATGATAATTTATCAGAAAGAAAGTTTGAATATAAAAGTTCGGAAAGAACTCCAGCATTTATTATCTTGGATGGTACCTGGAAAGAAGCTTTGAAGATATTAAGAAAGAGTGATTATTTAAATAAGTTACCAAGAATCTCATTAAATCCAATTCATAAGTCAGAATATACTTTAAGAAGAGGTGCATCAGAAGGAGAACTGTGTACTATCGAAGCAGCAATTGAAGTGATTAAGTTAAATTATGAACTTGAGAATGCACAGTTAATTAAAGGTGTCTTCGATTTGTTTATAAAAAGCTTTAAAGCAGGAGCTAATGGACTGAAGTTAAAAGAGCAGGGAGACACTCTAGTATTCTACTATGAATCAAAGAGATGCTGATTAGATGAAAGAAATACCGGAATTATGGAAGCTAATAGCGCTTTTTGAGATGGAACCAATATATTCGGGGGAGAATCAAGGTAAACAGGACATTGACCCAAATCGTCTTTAAAAGTATATCCAGAACCTTGATCGCAAGAGTACAAGCAATTTTAAGTCAATAAGTATTATTCAGTGAATGTTCCAGAAAACTTAATGAACTCTATATCATTTGAATTTAAAGACATGGTAGTCTTCTTACCAATAAAAGTAAGATGTTTATTATACAAATAGAAATTTTCAAATGTTTTTACTGTAGTTATGTCTTTCTTATCAGTAGGACTTGGATAAGTAATGTATAGAAAATCTTTTATTTCAATTTCCCTACCTGATTTTAGCGATATATAAACACTATTTTCCATAAATCAACCTCCTTTCCAACAATTATTTTACCATATGTTGAAATAAAATGGTAAAAAAGGAAGAAAATAAAGTAAGAAAAATAAAATTCGCTTAAATCCTTGTACTATGTATGGGGTGTAAAGCCAATACATTATTTGTGTCTGATACGATTGCCCTTAAAGTAGACTGATTAAAAAATAAAATTTTGTTGCTTGAAATGAGGCCACTGAAAAACTATTGTTTTTCAGTGGCCTCTTTGAAATGGGGTCTTTTTATTGCGAAATACTAATATAAGGTAAAGAAACAATATATTTTGTTGAGATAATGTTTTTCTCATCACCAAGGAAAGGAAGTGCAAACTATCACCTAAATTGTGCTAATTATAAAAATTGAATATGGTATATTGGAATCAACTAAATAGTATAAAGAATAAGTCTGTATTAAAAACTATCTTTAGACCAAGTTTGTAATATGTTACACTCATACCATATTAATTCGAATAATATAAAAAGAGTAGAAAATATATGAGGAGTGGAATGATGGATAAAAATTTGAAATATTGGTTTGAAGGATTTGACCGTGGAATAGAGAATATGCAAGAGCAGGAAAGAGAAACACTATTTTGCGAGTGTGGTAAGAAATGTGCAGATCGTTGGGTACTAAATTTATATAAAGATCTATATGATAAAGTAAATGGAGATATGGATTTATTTTTTAAAGAAATGAATAACATAGAAGGTGTAAAAACTGAAATAGTTGAACCAGGAAAGAAATATCACTTAATTTTTGAAAGATGTGTATGTACAATGCATAAGGTTGGCTATATTAACAGTCCGCATTTATGTGAGTGTTCCAGGCAGAGCATTATCTATGTTATGAATTCAATTGCACCCAATAATAAATTTGATGTAGAAATTTGTTCTACTATTCTAAGAGGTGGAAACGAATGTAAGCAATCTATAACAATGAGTGATAAAAACTGATGAAGAAACTTTGTTAATTTTGCTTTTACAAAATATATTTAAACTTTATGGTGAAGAGTATTTAAAAAAACATAATATTCCTAGCTATATTAGAAAAACGTTAGCTGATATAGAATCTTGTAGAACATCACAGTTAGGAGGGAATATAGACCAATGTGATGACTGTGGTGATATTTACAAAATATATTGTATTTGATTGATAGCGGTAACTTGGTAGATATTAAAGAGTGTCAATGAGAATACGGATTTACTATAACGAATGCAAGCACATTTGCAAAAACTAAAACATATTATAGAGTTGAAATACGATAACAAGGAAGAAACAATATGTATAATACTCATAGAATGTATCAATGTCCTTATTGTGCTTATAATCCAGATAGTGAATATAATGATTACAGAACCTATACATGTCCTTATTTCGATAATCCCCCAATATATGATCCTTATATTCCTTTTGATTATGAAATGGAGTATAGTTCAAGATTAATGGAAAATGATCAAATTGTATTGAAAGATTATGGTCCACAACCATTCGTAGTTAATATTAATGAAGCTACCAAGCAAAACAATAATTACCGTACCGGTTTATGGACAGGAAACCATCTTCAAGTTACTTTAATGAGTATAAAGGTTGGTGATGACATAGGTTTAGAAGTTCATCCAAACATTGATCAGTTCATACGTATTGAAGATGGACAAGGGATTGTTAAAATGGGAAAAAGCAAAGACAGGCTAGATTTTCAAGCAAACGTCTATGATGACTCTGCAATCATGATACCTGCTGGTACTTGGCACAATATTATCAATACAGGTAATAAACCGCTTAAAGTATACGCTATCTATGCACCACCTCAACATCCGCGTGGTGTAGTTAATGTGACTAAACCAGCTGAATAAGTTTATGGAAAGATATATCATCAATTAAGAATAAACAAATATTGCCACATATGTGTGGATTTATATATAGGTTAGCTAAAATTTTTCTTATGATATGTACAAGCAAAAATAAATAATAGATTGAAATATCACATCATTCAATTCAAAAATGAAGATGTGGTATTTTTTATTAAGCAGTACTAAAATAGACAAACTATAGAGAGTTTATATTTAAATAACAATAAGCCCCTATATAAAGGAGCTTATTATGGATTAAGCGCAATGAAAATTATTAATATTATATTTTCATAATTATTTTATAAAATTAAAAAATAAATATTCAAGGTACAATATGGTAATTCAGGCAAGGTAATAAAAAAAGCCACTATGGAAGTGGCTAAAAAGAATTATAGGTTTAAGTAGTGAAAACACTATTATTATATGAAGCTATTAATAAATTAATGCACAGAACTAACAACAGAACATATTATATGCATTGCAAAAGAACAATGGTACAACAGGATATGATTATAATTTATAGCTTCTAATTGATTTTTTCTACTAATTATAAATGCTTTTATGAAAAATATAGAAAAATTAAGGATAATTTAATATTATAATGAATTTTTTGTTGTATAATCAAAAAGTATAAGTAAAAAACTGGAGGAATTAGTGAATGAACAAAAAACAAATTATCGGTTTGATAGCTGCTGCTGTAGCATTTGTATTTATTAGTGTAGCAAGTGTTATCACAAAAACAGTTTCAGACAATATGATTAATAAAAATAAAACAAAATCTTTAGAGTCAATGTTACTTTCTGAAAAAGTTACATTACCAAATAAAGATTTTGTTGGGGTAGTTAAAGTAGAAGGCACGATTAAGGATGGATCAGATTCTGCTAGTATTTTTCAAAATCCACAGTCATATAATCATAAAAAAACATTAAAATATATTGATTCTATGATAGAATCAAAAAATAATAAGGGTATTATTTTATATGTTGATAGTCCTGGTGGAGGCGTTTATGAAAGTGATGAACTTTATTTAAAGTTAAAGGAATATAAAGAAAAGAAAGGATGTCCTATCTGGACATATATGTCATCACAAGCATGCTCAGGTGGATATTATATATCTATGGCTACTGATAAGATATATGCTAACAGAAATACCTGGACAGGTTCAATTGGAGTAATTGTATCATCAACTAATGTAAAAGGTTTATATGATAAGTTAGGAATTAAGGAAATAGATATTACAAGTGGAGCTAATAAGGCAATGGGATCTCCTGGAGTGGAAATGACAGATGAACACCGTAAAATTTTACAAAGCTTAGTTGATGAAGCTTATGAACAATTTGCAGGTATTGTAGCAGAAGGAAGAAAAATGGACATAAACAAAGTTAAACCTATTGCAGATGGACGTATATATTCTGCTAAACAAGCTTTAGATTTAGGGTTAATTGACAATGTTGATACTTATGAAAATATGCAACAAAATATGTTAGATACTGTAGGGGAAGATGTAGAAATATTTACTCCAGAGAGCAAGGAAAATGTTCTTTCATCATTATTTGCAAAAGCAGAAAGTTTAAAACCTAAATCAGATGCACAGGTAATTTCTGAACGCTTAGAAAAAGAAGGTAATGGAGGCTTGATGTATTATGCTGAAACAAAATAAAGAAGATATAGTATATGCAGGTTTTTTTGTAAGACTTTCAGCATATATAATTGATTGTATTATTGTGGGCATTGCATTACTTATTATAAGAATACCTAAATTTTTCATATATATGATGAATCCAGATATATTTTTTGTAAAACCTATTTTATTTGAATTTTCTATATTTGATATTGTCATTTATTTATTGGGATTAACGTATTTTATTTTAATGACATATTATTGTGGTGGAACTTTAGGAAAAAAATTATTTAAACTTAAGGTATGTAAAGCTACAGATGAAAAATTATCTTTATTTACTATAATTTATCGTGAAAGTATTGGAAGATATTTAAGTGGATTGATATTATTTATTGGATATATTATTATTGGAGTAGATTCAAAAAAACGTGCACTTCATGATATCCTAAGTGATACTTTAGTAGTTTATAATATAGAACCTATATATGTTTCTAATAATGATGATATCAAGTGAAACTTGATTCGGGTGGGGTTTTTGATCCCCATCTGAATCTTAGTGAACTTATACCCTCAAGGGGCACAATGTCCAGGAGCGTGCAGCCGTTATCTCCCACTTAAGCAGATAAGTGAGAATCCAAATCTTGTATTTGCGTATTCGAACTTAGTTAACTCGTGTATACGAGTTAATTTCCTTATGAAAATGATTTAGTGTGAATCGGTTAAGCAGACATCTCAAAAGTGAGAATCGAAATTTTATATTTCGTTCTTCGAACTTTCCCTGTGGGCATCTATGATTTGATGATGGTCGCTTACTCTGTGAGTACTCATCTGACTTTAGGAAGAAGAGTTTCATCTATAGTGGAGTGTTACGGATGCTAGCTATCGGATAAAAGAATTGATTTAAAAAGGGAAAACACATAATCTTTTTTTATTTCATATTCAAGCTCCCTCAGACTGAATATACTATAACATACAGGCAACTATTTGCTCGTCTGAATACTTGCGTGGTCGACCTTTAGCATTTTTAATATTTGAGTCATTCCTTATGTGATATATTTTGGTTCTTGGCGAAATTATTATATAACAAAAGAATGGCTTATTTGTTTTTTTACAAATTTTCTTTACTCAACAACCCATATTAATGTATGATAAAGGCGTTATATTAAAAATTTTCATGTTTATAAGAAAGGATAATATAAGGTAAATGCTCATTTATAAAATAAATAAATTATTTATAGACTTCACATTATTACAGAAAAGATTAAGATAATATGTGAAGTCTAAATTATTTATATAAATAGGGGAGGAACAGTAATTTTGGAATACAAGGTTATATTTCATGTAGATGAACTTAACAAGTGGAATTTGGTATTAAAAAATACAAGTAATTTATTAGATGCTATAAATACTGAGAATTTTAATATTGAAGTTTTAGCTAATGCGGAGGCAGTCAAAGCATATGTTTCAAATAGTGACACTAAAATAAATATCAGTAATATAATGAAAACTTTAAATGATAGAGGTATTAAGTTTGTCGCATGTAATAATGCACTAAAAGCCTTTAAAATTAAAAAAGAAGATTTAAATCCTTTTGTACATATTGTTCCGTCAGGAGTCTTGGAACTTGTAAATAAACAAATGGAAAGTTATAGTTATATTAAGCCTTAAGATATCTGAATATTTAAATGTAGATAGTGGCTTAGATTTAGGCAATAAAATGGGGAATAGATTTAACTCCTCATTTTTTTTATGTAATTTTTAAGCATATCAATAAATACCAATGTTCTTTTTGATGGAGTAATTCCATTTTGCATTATATATGAAAATTGACGTGTATAATTATATTTAGTCTTTAAAATAGAAATTTCTTTATTTTTTAATGAATCTTCAATGACAAGAGATGATATAAAAGTAATACCTAAATTATTTTTAACTGCTTCTTTTATAGAATAATTACTTCCAAATACAATTATATTTTTAGGATTAATATTATTACTGGTTAAGAAAAGATTTAAATATTCTCTTGTTCCGGAACCTGCTTCCCTGCTAATCCATATTTGGTTTTGTAAATCTTGAATGGTGAATTCTTTATTTAACAAAGAATGATTATATGGAACAGCAACTTTCATAATATCAGTATAAAAATTATTGATAGTAAAGTTAGAAGATGGAACTGTGCCTTCAACTAATGCTAAATCAACTTGAAAGCTTTTTACTTTTTCACAGATATTATGAGTATTTTCAATTGTAATTTCCAGTTCTAAATCAGGATAAGTCTTTGCAAATTCTCCTAAAAAAGCTGGTAGGAGATATTCTCCTATAGTAAGACTTGCTCCTATATGTAATTGTCCTTTTATGCTATTTCCATAATCCAATAAGTCGTTTTTAGTATCATTTAGTAATTTAATAATTTGTTTAGAACGTTCATAAAGCAAATACCCAGATTGGGTTATATTCATATTCTTTTGTTTAACTGAACGTTGTATTAATGTAGTACCAAAATAGTCTTCAAGATGCTTGATATGAAGGCTAACACTTGGTTGAGATAAATTAATAGCATCTGCAGCTTTAGTAAAATTTTTATATTCCACAACAGCTATAAAGGTTTTAAGTTCATCAATCATTATATTCATCCTCTTAATATCATTAATAAAACTAATGATTATTATAAAATATATATATTTTACTTATGATTATACAACAATTATACTCGAAATGTAAGGTCGCAGGAAGATTATGGATTGGGAGATGATATAAGTGAAATTAAGAGTATGTAGAAGCATAGCAATTGTAGAAATAATAAATAAGGTTCTTAAAGTCTTACCAGGGTTTATAATATGCGTGGTAATTGGAATGGTAGGAAAGTTCATAGGAAGTTATGTGCCAAGTATTGGTGGGGCATCTATAGCAATATTTTTAGGGATGGCCATAGGTAATACCTTTGGAAATAAAAAAATATATGATGATGGAACAAAATTTGCTGAAAGCCAATTGCTTTCGTATTCCATAGTATTACTTGGAGGTACATTAAGCGCACAAGCTATACTCAATTTAGGAGTATCAGGGGTTAGCTTTATAATACTACAAATGATTATTACAATTTTTTTTGCATTATCAATAGGAAAAAAGCTTGGCTTTTCAGAGAACTTTAGATTTTTAATGGCAAGCGGAAATGCAGTTTGTGGATCTTCAGCTATAGCCGCCATCGCACCCGTTATAGAAGCACACGATAATGAGAAAGGTATAGCAATTACAATAGTTAATGTTATGGGAACAGTATTAATGTTGCTTTTACCTCTAATAGGAAAAGTTATGTTTTCATTAGAAACAGTAAAAACTTCTGCGTTAATAGGCGGTATACTTCAATCGATAGGACAAGTTGTAGCGAGTAGTAGTTTAATAAATACTCAAATTAAAGATTTGGCTACCATATTTAAAATAGTTAGAATAATATTTTTAGTTTTTGTAGTATTAACATTCGGTACTATGAAAAAGAAGTCTTGCAATACAAATTGCTCAAGATCAACTTCAAAGATAAAAATACCTTGGTATGTATTAGTTTTTTTCATTATGTGCTTATTATTCACAGTAGGTGCGTTTTCATCAGGAATTTCTAATACATTTAAGTCAATAAGCAATACCTTTGAAATAATTGCACTTGCTGGCATAGGTATGAGAGTAAACTTTAGAGAACTTATTAAATTAGGTACAAAAGCTTCAATTTACGCATTAGAAGTTGCTTTAATTCAGATAATATCTGCAATTTGTCTGATAAGAATAGTCTTTTAGTTATTAATTTTTTTATTACTAAAGGTAGAATAGACAACCCCAATTATAGCTGTAGTATTAAGAAAGAAAAATGCTAATTCAATATAAAAACATGTATAATTGAGTATAAGGAGAATGAAAGAATACCATTGCTCATTATGTCTTTTACTCGTATTGCATATTTCCAGCCTTTTTGCTCAATATGAGCAAATACGTTGTAACTTTCATATCCCCGGTCTGCAACAACTATGACATCACCTGATATATTAGAGCGGTCTGTCATGTCTGTAAGCGCTCTAAATTCATTTTCTCTTCTGCCGGGTTGTATGCAAACATCAACGTACAGTTTGTTACATAAATCATACATAGCATTAAGATACAACTGATTAAACCCTTTCGTATTTGAAATAGATTGAAAATATGTATCAACATCATTTGGATTGTGGCAAATGTTTAAATCAGAACCATCAACCGCAAGTAATCTACAGCCTTCGTAAGTTTTTAAATCTTGAAAGGAATGTGTGAATTCATTTAAAAAAAATTCAAAGGCAAAAGGCAGTAACTTGTCTCTCTGTTGAATGAATGCCGATGAAGAAGCCATATCCACATCGTAATCAAAGTATTCCATGAGCTCGTTTGTAAGACTATTTCCACCCATTGAAAGCATCAAGCTCATAACCGTTTCAAAAGACAGCTTCCGTTTGCGAGTGAAATCTGCCTTTGGATTTTTAACAAAAAGTTTTGGTTCTGCGGCCATTTTACTAATAAGTTCGGTCAGCTTAATTTTCACAAATTTTGAATAATCAATCATAATAACCTCCTTGAAAATGCATATAATCAGGGGGCTTCGCCACATTTTTTCGACTATTTGTCAAGCGTTTTTTTGATTTTGTATGTTTTTCTTCAAAAAAAAAGAGTTAAATTAAACCTGTCTTAACTTAATGACATTGGCTTTTTAGGGGTTTCTTTATGGACTCAGCGTCCGGTTCATAATTTCTAAGCCGTTATGCCTTACAAGTATTTTTAAGGTTATGTTAAGGTTTTTAATGATTAGCAGAAAGGTATTCCCTTTATAATAGATATATGATTTGAAATATTATTATGACATGGAACGTTTTAGTATAGATACTTTCGTATCTACTAATCCCTGATAGGAATTAAGACGTCAAAAACAGTATTTTTTCAATCATAAATATATGGAACAATGCCTTTTGTTTAAAGAAGAAGCACCCATTCAGCTTACTTCCACAGAATATAAGATTATGAAGCTTTTTATGGAAAATCCGGGACGGGTTTTTACCAAACAGCAGTTATTTGAAGCCGGCTGGGGAGAAAGCCACATTGTTGATGATAATACCATAATGGTTTGTATCAGTAAATTAAGGACGAAAATAGAAGATGATGGGGTTACTTATATAACAACCATCCGCGGGCTCGGATATCGATTGGAGAAAAATATATGAAAAAAAGTTATAGTTTAAAGCGTTATTTTATGAGTAGGTTTATTCTGATTTCAATAACCATTGGAGTTATCAGCCAGATTCTTAACGGCGCTTTGGAGTTATTTGTGAGTCACAATATCACCATAGAAATCATACCTGGTGACAAAGTCAGGGATGAGAAAAGTGCAGTGATTGCCATAGTCTTTTATTTTGCCTTCACCCTGCTTAATTATGTTATCTTCATAAAACTGTTTGGTAAAATGTTAAATGAAAAAATAGAAGTTCCGATAAATGGAATTACCCTGGGGCTAAAAGAAATATCGGATGGTAAACTGTCAACCCGGCTAAATTTTGAAATAGAAGATGAATTCGTGGAAATGCGCAATAGTTTTAATTATATGGCCTCAGAAATGGAAAAAGCAAAAGAAGAAAAGAAGCAATATGAAGAAGAACGTATCCATCTTTTTTCAAATATTGTCCACGACCTGAAAACTCCCATTACAACGATAGCCGGATATTCCAAAGTACTTGCAGACGGAATGGTAAGTAATCCCGAAAAGCAATCAGAGTATCTGAATACAATCCATATCAAGTCTCAACGCATCAATGAATTACTGGATCTGCTCTTTACCTATACGAAATTAGAAAATGACCAGTTCCAACTGAAAATGGAAGAAACGGATTTTGTGGAATTGGTTCGGGAAAATACAGCTCTGTTATATACGGATTTTGAAGAAAAGGGAATCCATTTAAACGTAATCCTTCCTGAGAAACCCATTGTTATGAGTTTGGATAAATTAGAAATGGGAAGAGCACTTGTTAACCTATTGACTAATGCAATAAAACATAACGATATAGGAACTTTGGTATTAGTTGAAGTAAAAACTGGGGAAAAAGTCAGTCTTGTAGTAGCAGATACCGGGAATCCTATTCGTGAGAATATTTTAAAAGACCTCTTTAAGCCTTTCGTACTGGGGGATGAATCCAGAAGTTCCAAGGGCGGAAGTGGGTTAGGCCTTACCATTACAAAAAAAATCATCCAAAGACATGAAGGTAAGATTTACCTGGAAAATAAAATTCCTGGATTTACAAAAGGCTTTGTAATCGAATTTTAATTGTAAGTAATAGTAGTAAAACTGATAGCTTACTTCAAATTATTCAGATGTGGGGAACCATACTTTTTATAGATTTTCTATATAGCTTCAGTTTTTCACTATGGCCTCGCAAATAATTAGAATATTAAGATGTCCTAGAGAAAATTACTTGAGAAATCTATATAGTAAATATATATGGAGGTGTATAAATGATGTCAATAGCATCTATTCAAAAGAACCTATTATCTACAAATAATAGATATAATTACAATTCGTAAGATCAACAAAATAAAAAAAGCAATAAAATAAATTCAAGTAGTAGTATAAAGATTACTCTTACTAATGATGATAAAATTTGCAATGTTGAAAAACTTTTTTGGAGCTTTTATATTTTGATAGGAATTTTCTTTGTAAATTCCTTAGGAATGTTTATTGGAAATATTACTAAAAGTTCTACTGAGTTTGAGATAGTTTATATAATTTTTTGGTATGTAGCCATTTTTAATGGTTCTACAAGTTTAGATTTTCTTGGTCTTACTAAAAAAAACAGCTGTAAGAGTACATATTCCAATTATATTTTTTGCAGTAGGAATAGTTTTACTAATAGCTTCAATTATAATTAAAAATAATGGAATTAAAACCTTGAAAAATTAGCTATTCTAAGCTTTCCTTTTTAAATTAGACACAGATTTATTCATATTATTCTTAAACGGAGAATATCTCAACTATATGATTTAAACTTTAATAAAATTCATTCATAGAGGTGAAGAAAATAAACGTTATTCAAAATTTACAGAAAGCAATCAATTATAAGGAAGAACATATGCTGGATTTATTACTTATGAAGATGTTACAAATCATTTATAGATATCAAGATATGATTTTCACAAAACATTTAGCTTAGTGACTGGCATTACAGGAAGCGAATATATTAGGAATAGAAGATATCTATGGAGGGACAGAAACTGTCTATATTAAATTAAAAATTAATTTATATTGATTTTAAATATTGGCATTATTATGATTCTCCAATATTTAAATATGCGCCTGATAGAAACTAAACTAAGATAAGAAAATGCTACTCTTATAGTGATTAAAAAGTTTACTGGTAGTATATGTTATAAATAATGGTTATGATGACTACTATATAATATTATTATCAGGTGACACTATGAAAAAAGGTAGATATTCTATTTTTCATCTGCTTGAAATTAAACTTATGTTGCAAAATAACTTAATTTTGGAGGATTATTATGAATTACATTTTAGATAAGCAAGGATTAACTAATAATGAGTTAAAAATAATTGCAATCGTAGCCATGACTATGGATCATATTGCATTTGGATTCATGGATCCTAATACTATAAAATATCAATTATTCAGAATGGTAGGGAGATTTACAATTGTTATTATGTGTTATATGATTGCAGAAGGTTATAAACATACACATAGCATAAAAAAATATTTGACAAGACTGTTTATGTTCGCTATCGTTTCCCATGTTCCGTTTATATTTTTTCACACAGGTAAGATATCCTTTCTTTTTGAGGATAATGGATTTCAAACAAGCGTTATTTGGTCATTGTTTTTAGGATTATTATCGTTATGCATCTGGAATAATAATAAATTGAAAAAAGTATATAAAATAATCTTATTAATTTTTATGTGCATTTTAGCTATGCCGGGAGACTGGAGTATATTTGCAGTTTTATTGATATGGGGATTTGGTGTTTTTTATGAAAAAAGAAAAATGCAGATGATTTTTCTTGGAGTATTTGCTTTGTATATAGGATTATTAAGTGTTAGTGTGGCTGATCAATGGTATAAAACATTATATAATTTTGGGTTATTTTTGACCATTCCTATTTTAATGAAATACAAAGGATGTCTTGGGAACTCAAAGCATTTAAAGTGGATTTTTTATGTATACTATCCAATGCATATGATTATTTTAGGTATTATAAGATATATGTAAAAAATTATGAGTATAATTGTGTTAGATTTAATTAATTTATAAATCCTATTTCACGTTCTTAAGAGATAGTTGTGCAATAATAATTAGAAGAGCAAGGAATATTATCATCTATATTATTTATTTGTACTAAAATATTTGTATTTTAGTACAAATAAATAATACGACATATGAATTAAAGAATAGATTATATGGTTACGTATAAAAATATCAATGGCAAGGATGGGGTAAAACACATATAAAATATATATTTTATTATTATAAGGACAAGTCTAAAACTATGCTTATTGGTACAGGTGATAGTAGTTTTAACAAGCCAGTTCTATTTAGAAGTGTTGATTTCATATCTCATATAGAGTAAAGGATTTTTCATGTACAGATAAAACCACAGTATGAATTGATAATTTTTCTGTTTTTACAATGATTCCTCTTAAGTTGAGAATCTGGTAAATGTCAAAAGTGATATATTTATATACCTGATCATTCAGGGATATTTTATTTTTATCATCCATTCTATAATTTAAATAGATTCGCTTTTTCTATTTTTGAATTAGGTCTATGTCTATACTAGGAAGCAAATAACGTTTTTATATATTAGGTGCAATTTCATCCATGTTATTCTTAAAAATTTTAATACCTTTATACCTAAATTTTCATTTACTTACCAGCTACATACCATATATCATTTTTCCTGATATAAATTTATGTTTAAATCCCTATGATATATATTGGAAATTTCAACTAATATGAAACATTGGATTTGAATCTAATGAAGTTCAGAAATCTATAGCTAGTATGTAAAGAATAAACTCATTTTTTTTAGATTAGTAATTATTTTGCTTGACTTTATGAGTATTTCAATTATACTATTTTTATAGTACAAACGTATTAAATAAAAGTGTATATTAGAATATGCCATAACAGATTTGATATTCTAAGGAGCTTAAGTATATTTTAATTATGGAATTTCATTACTAGAATAGATAGCTGAGAAATTACAGATAAACAATTTTCTAAATATTTATATTATGAAAAAGTTAGGAGGGATCTTTGCCAATAAAAAATATGACCCAATATGCGAAATTTATTTAGGTACAAGTTATAACGCATAGTAGTGGTATTAACTGTATTGGGTGATTGAATGCAAGGAGTAAACTTAAAGCAAGATAGTTCTCTTTCGATAATAGCACGAATTTTATAAGTTTTATCCCATTCATCAGAATTTCGTTGTATACCTGGATAAAGTCTGAAATCTTTATCCGGATAGACGTAAGTCATACGGCCACTTTTACTATCAGTACATGAAGTTTCAAATGTATGATAGCATTTACCTTTTTTGTCTCTATAGGATTTAGGGTAGGTAAATTTAAAGCGTAAGCTTCGATTTTTACCACCACAGTGGCCTTCTGATTTAAATTCTTCTTTGGTTATTGGACATAAAGGTATTCCCTCAGTGTTAAATTCTAAATCATTAATTTTAGTATTTTTTTGGTTATGAGAATTCAAAGGAATAAATACTTTTTCAAAATTAAGTTGTTTTAAAAGGGCAAAATTTTCATAACTATCAAATTCTGAATCACCTAAAAATATCTTAAATTTAAAATCGGATTTTGAATTTAAATTATCTACAAATGGCTTTACAACTGACTTCAACGAAGCATTATCATATGCATGTTTTTGTTCTTCTGGGGTTTCAAATTCTTGATCAACAGAAGAATAGAAATCTTCATCAAAAAAGCTTATGCTAAGTGGTATGCCTAATCCATTAGTCAACATACCAAATTTATAAAAATAACCAAAGTGACCATTAACAAAATCTAATTTTATATTAGGATTAGCTTCCGCAAATTTAGGCATATTCTTATATGCAGCAGCATATGCATTGTAATTTTTCTTATTGGTAGCTTTAGCATATGATTTTTGCTTATTAATTTCAGAAACTAAAGTTTTAGGATTGTTTTCTTTAACTTTTGGTTTTAAGCCAGAAGTATCATATATAAGCATTGAATTGCGATTTTTATAAGGTGAATTATCAAGCAATAAATCATTAAATTTATCGCAAATATCAATTACATTAGGAACTAAAGAATTAAATAAATCAGCAATATCTTTTTCAAAATCTGTTTTGAACCTACTAAAGTAGGATTCATCAGGAATTGAGCCATAGAATCCACAAAATTCTTGTATTTCAGCAGAAAATATAAGAAAAAGATGTAATAAAACATTAGTAGGAATATGAAATATTTGCATTAGTATGAGTGCAGCTAATATTGAAGATAATTTGTAATTTCTATCCCGATCTAATGCAGAGTAATAGTGTTTTGAGAAGGATTCTGGAATAAAGCTTTCTAGGCCGAAATGATCTGAAAGTAAGTTTAAAAAATCTACTGGTTGTTTAGTTGAAAGATAATTTAATTCAGAAACTTGATCAAATAAATTTAATTGTTTAATTTTACTAAGTGAAAACATGTTACCTCCATTTGTCTTTATTTTTGTTGTTATTAATATTTTGACATACTGGAGGAAAATATAAATACCTAACTTCAAAAAAGTTAGAAGAATCAATGCTTGCGGAATTCTGCAAGCGACTATATTAAAACTAAATTATAGGAGAAAAAGTATGCTTCAAAAATTACAAAAAAGGAGACTTTCAATTATTTTAACAGCATCATTAATACTATTACCGGTAACGAATGTATCAGCTAAAACAATTGCTGACTCAAATCAGAACCAAACGGTAAATACTGCATCCGATTCATTATCAGGAACAGACATAAACATGGAAGCAGCTGCAGCTGTTGTTAGTACTATTGGTGATGCTAATACTTTTTACAATAGTATAGGTGTAAATACTCATTTCACATATAGTGATAAACCGTACTGGAAAGATTATACAAATGTAAAAGACAAATTAATATCGTTAGGTGTTAAGCATATTCGCGATGGTGCGGAGCTAAAAACTAGCTGGAAATATAAAACAATACGTGACCGTTATATAGATTTGAATAATAATGGTATCAAATCTACACTGATAGTTTCAAATGCTAAATATGATCCGAATGTTACTGCAACAAATTTTAAACCATTTGTTGATGAAGTTGGAAGTGCGTGCGAAGCTGTTACCGGTTGTAATGAACCCGATTTAAATTGGGGAACGGATTGGGTTAACAGCAGCAGTACTTATCAGCAGAGTGTTTGGAATACCTTCAATTCATATAAAACTGTATTGGGAGTTTCTATTGGACACAAAACAAATATAGCATCAAGTAGGAATATTTCTGCATGGTGTGATTATGGTGATGCACACCCATATCCGGGTGGCAGTACACCAGAAAGAGGAATTGATTCATGGCTTTCATCATTAACATCTGAATATGGAAGCAAGAAAATTATAGCCACAGAGACAGGTTATAATGCAGCTGCGGACGCTTACAATACAGCAAAGTATTTACCAAGACTTTTTGCAGAGAATTTTAGAAGAGGTGTAGTGAGAAGCTATTGGTATCAATTTGTAGATACAGATGGGTGGGGACTGGTAGATAGCAATCTGAATGAACGTCAGTCATATAAAGCTATGAAAAATTTATTGTCTGTTGTTGGCACATCTACTGGTTCAGGGTCACTAAATTTTGATATTACTGAACAATCAACAAATATACGAACATTCTTGCTCAAACAAGGTACTGGGAAGTTATTACTTTTTGTATATCGAGATGTAGCGGCTGGAACAGCATCAGGTACAGTTAGTATAAAGTTTAATCAATCAATTAAAAAGGTTAATCGGTATAATCCTACCTATAGTGCTGATATTCAATATACATGGACAACACCTACAAGTATTAGCTTTGGTGTAGATGATACGTTGCAAATTCTACAGATTTTTAACTGATTTTATTAACTATAAAAATCTTATACACCACATTTCTTATTATAACTTGTACCGTTTCTTGACATATTACCAGTAGATAGTATTTTGTGTGGTTACATTTATTTTCTCACAGTGGAGGAAAATATAAATATCTAACTTCAAAAAAGTCAGATAAACCAACGCTTGCGGAATTCCGCAAGCGACTAAATAATATATATTTAAAGGAGGTATTTTTTTGTTAGCAGCTTTAATTGTAGCATGTGAAGTTGGATTTTGGATTTTAGTACTTTTAGGATTAATTACTCGCTATATTTTTAGAAAAAGAAAGCTTGGAGCTTTATTACTTTTGTTAACCCCAGTAGTTGATGTGTTATTATTAATAACAACCGTCATAGATTTGCGTAGTGGTGTTGTAGCAACTCCTTTTCATGGACTTGCTGCTATTTATATAGGAGTTTCTCTGTCATTCGGACATAAAATGATAAGTTGGACAGATGAGAGGTTTGCACATCGTTTTGCTAATGGATCAGCACCTATTAAACCACCTAAACATGGAAGAGAACATGCACTTTATGAGCGCAAAAATTGGTATACTCATTTATTGGGTTGGATTATTGGAAGTTTATTGTTATATGGAATGATATTATTTGTAAGCGATAGTAGCAAAACGACTAGTTTACTTCAAACTATTCAAATGTGGGGAAGTATACTTTTTATAGATTTTCTGTATAGTTTTAGTTTTACACTGTGGCCTCGCAAATAAAATAATAGAATATTAAGATGTTTTAGAGAAAGATTACTTGAGAAATCTAGTAATAAATATACGGAGGTGAATAAATTATGTCAATAGCATCTATTCAAAATAATGTGTCATCTATAGATAATAGATATAAACACAATTCGCAAGATCAAAAAAATAAAAAAGCAGTAAAAGCAATTCAGGTAGTAGTATAAAAATTACTCTTACTAATGAAGATAAGGTTATCCAGGCTTTAGAAAAACAGAAACAGAATATTTCAGATCAAATTAAAGGAATTAAAGAAAGTAAAATGGATGATAAATCTAAAGAAACGCTCATAAATGATTTAGAAAAGCAAATTAGTGATTTAGATTCACAAATTAATAAACAGAAGACGGAAAAAATTACACAGAAGGAAGAGATAGAAAAAGCTAATGAAGAAAAATCAAAAAATGATAACATAGAAAAAAACTCAGCTGGTAAAAACTTAGATAATGAAAAGTTTTCCACCATGTTAAAAGCTTATTCTGGAGTCTCTCAGCTAAAAACAATGCAAACTGTTAAAGTTAATTTAGAAGATAAATTGAGAACAGAGGATAATAAAAATAGCATAGATAGAATTTCGAGTAAATTAAAAGAATTGAAAGAAAAAATGCAAAAGAAATCAAATGAAATCAATGATACTTTCAAAGATGCCTCCAATAAAGATGGACAAGTTAATAATCATAAAGATACAAAAGAGGCTGCAAATGATGAAAAAGAAGTTCCAAATAATAAAGAAAAAAATAAACCAATTCAATCTTCAAGTGAAAATGAAAAAGAAAATGATGATGATAAATCTAAGAAGAAAGTTGATGAATATGCATAAATTTGAACATAAATAAAAGTAGATATAAATGCATGCAAAACAAAATTGAAGAACTAAGATATGCAAAAAAATGACTCAAGAGCAATTAGCAGATTTAGTTTATGTATCCGTAGGAACTATTATTTCATTAGAAAACGGCAAATATATTCCAGTTATAATGTTAGCATATAAGATAGCAGTTGTATTGAATACGAATATTGAAGAATTATATTGTTTAAAGGAAAATTTAAAGAATGAAGAAGAAAATTTATAGCAAAAAAAGATTCTATAGTGGAATATCAAGCTTATTATTATCGCTAAGTCTAATTATAATAACTGGTATTAAATATAGTGACATGAATATAAGAATGTTAAAAAGTTGCATTCTAGGTATTGTATTATTTCTTTTTGGTATAATATCTATTTATAGAAGTTTAGATTATCAATATACTAAGAAAGATATGCAGAATAATGATGAAAGGCAAAAGCATATTTCATTAAAAGCTAACAACACAACATTAAAGTTTACAGCAGCTTTTTGTTTTTTTGCAATCATATTTCTAAAAATTGCGTTTACTATTACAAAATATGAAGGATATATAAATATATTAATAGGTGTAGGTATAGTATTCAATTTTCTGATCATTTCTAATATAATTTCATACATTTATCATAATAAACGAAATTAGCAAATAATTTAGTTTTACTGTGAACTATTGAAATGTTTGGAGGAGTTATTTATTTGTAAGTCTTCTCTATAGTCTCAATTTCACTTTATAGTCTTAAAATAAGCAAATATATAATATAATTTGCATTTAGCGGAGGAAATCAAAATGCCTAAAATTGTAGACCATGAAAATCAAAAAGAAATTATTGCAGGAGCTGCATGGAAAGTAATACAAAATAATGGAATAGAAAATGCAACTGTTAGAAAGATAGCACAAGAATCAGGATTGTCACCAGGTGCACTACGACACTATTTTAATAGCCAGGCTCAACTATTGGAATTTTCAATGAAATTGGTAGTTGAACATGTTGAACAAAGGTTTTTAAACATGAATATGCTGACAGATACATTCACATTAGAATACGCAAAGGAGATATTACTAAATTTAATTCCAGTAGATGAGGAACGCATGTTGGAAATGGAAGTTTGGCTTTCTTTATCTGTTAAAGCTTTAAATGAGCCATCACTAAAGAAAATCAGTAATGACACTTACGATTTAATTTTTAAAGCTATTTTTAATATGCTTAATCAGCTAAATGAGGCACATTTACTAAAACCAAATCTTAATTTACAACTAGAAGCTCAACGTTTACATATACTTATTGATGGGTTAGCACTTCACCGAATCATTTCTCCACATAAGATTACTATTGAGCAAGTTAATATTATACTAGAAGAGTATCTTAATGAATTGTCAAATGTTTGCAGTAGCGATATACCTTAGCGCAAATATGTTAAATGATTTAAGTAAAAATGTATGAAATAAGATTTGGAAAAATCAGTACCTATTTTTGATGAATTTTAAGAATAGCCTGAAAAAGAAATTAAAGAGAATGTAATATTTTTGAAATGGAGTCGATTGATTATGATAAATTCAATTAATAATACTAGATTAATTCAGAACAATGGAATTTGGAAGACACAATTACCTAAATCAGCAGAAGATAAACTTTCAGGAAATTATTATGTGGATAGCCTTGAAATAAGTAAAGAAGGAAGAGAATTAGCAGTTGGTGCCATTGAACATGAACCAGCTAAATATTTTGGAACCATTGAAATCAATGATTCTTTAAACAAATTGCTGGCAGGAAAAGATTCTAAGGTAAGCAAAGCAGTATATACTACCATCGAATCTAATTTTGTTACTGATGGTACTGTTCCAGATAATGAGGAACGAGCTGCACTCTTGGAAGCAGGACTCTCACAAGCACAATATATCGCAGATAATTATATGACAAAAGATGAAGCCGCTGAATTTATGTCAACGATGAATAAAATCGCTGCTATTGCAAAGACAAGAACGGTTGATCCTAAAACAGGGAATGCTACCTATATCACACCTCATAAAAAGCCAAAAGGAGCACCAGATGACTATGTTAATACAGGTGAATTAATGAAAAGATTTGACCCGGATGCCTATAAAAAACTAAGTGAAGCAAATGCTAGTGGTGGCGATTGGATTAACAGTCTAATAACTTTTGTTAAGAAATTGCCTCAGCGTAAAGATTGGATAAAGACATATAGAGAAGAAACTGCTAAACTTGAAAAAGATTTAGCAAGTACAAGAATAAATAATCGCTTTGCAGGAGCAGACACCTCTAGTTTGTCTTCTTTTACAGAAGCAATGCAAAAGAAAATTCAAAATACATCTTTTGAAAAGAAAGGCTTCTTGATAAGAAATATGGATTATTTTAAACATATGCTTAATAAATGAATATTTCAATTATTGTCTAAATAATCCTTAATTAAATTATAATTTTATTTAATACATATGTATTAAATAAAATATCTAAAATTGTGGCTCATAATAAGTCAGAAGGAAATTATTGCAAAAGTAACTTGGAAAGTTATACAAAAAGATGGGATAGAAAACGCAATTGTGAAAAAAATAGCCCAGGAAGTTAGAATATTATCTGGTACATTACAGTATTATTTTAATTTACAAAATTATTTTATCTATGCTTAAACAATTGAAGGAAAAATATTTGATAAAACTTTATAGCTTATCAAAATCAGAAAAGCAAGTTACAAAAGATAATATTAACATTGGAGGTAAAGTATATGCGTATTTTAGAAATAGTACTTTTGATTTTTTGTATCTGTTTATGGCTGAAGAAAATTTGGAATAAAACATTACCTAAAAAAAGACATATTGGATAATTGTCTTTCTTATAACAGTCATTCTGTCGCTTCATTTCATTTTAGAGGGTGCACATTGGCAGATGAGTTTTATTTATATTAGTTTAGCCATGTTTTTGGTTTTAGAGAAGAGCCGTGTTTATAAAAATGTTCTCATCTCAAGTGCCAGTCTAGTGAAATCTATAATTTTGACATTACTTTTAGGAGTTTTTAGTTTTATTTCAACAGTGATTCCTATTGCGTTCCCTGTTTTTAAATTAGCAGAACCAACAGGTCAATATTCGGTTGGAACTTCAAATTATGTATGGACGGATCAGTCACGAAAAGTATCCAATGGGGAAACAGAACGATAAATGTCCAAGTTTGGTATACCGCTGAGACGAAAGCATCAGTGATGATAAGCCCTAATGGAAGCCGCAATCATAAGAGAATTAATGAATTGTCATTGGTTTTCTTTAATAAATATTTTAAAGGAGATATGAAAAACTTTCTTATCTTTTTGAGGCATATCAAGAAATCTCATTGGAAAAGAATTAAGATTATGCATGATAAATGGTTATTGAATAAGAAAATGTGCAAAGATAGTTGAAATTAACATACTGAAAAAATGAAAAGAGGTATATCAAAGGAGCAGGTCTGTGTTTTATGTGCTATGGATAGAGATGGAAATATTGTTACTGAACTTTTATACAAAGAAGGATAATTTATATAAAAAAGAATGGATTGTTTACAGTAAAACACCTTTCAGCAGTGCGGAATATGTACTTCAATATTTGGGTAGATATACTCATAGAGTTGCTATATCAGATAACAGAATTATAAAAGTTGATAAAGAAAAAGTAGTATTTAAGTGGAGAGATTATAAAGATAAAAATAAGGAAAAAGTGATGTCTTTAAAACCATCAGAATTTATCCGAAGGTTTACTATGCATATTCTACCAGATAAATTTGTAAAGATAAGACATTATGGGATTTTAGGAAACAGAAATAAAAAATTAAAGTTTAAACGCTGTTTAGAGATATTTAGGGTTAAGCCTAAAGAATTTGAGAATATGTCGTCAGCGGAGCTATTTTTCAAATTAACAGGAATAAAAATAGGAAAGTGTAAAAATTGTGATAAGGGAAATTTAACAAAGATAGGAAAAATTATGCCTTGGAGTACTTCACCACCATAAATAAAGATAAAAGAGAATAAGTACTTAAGTATGGGGAGGGGGGGGGATGTGCAAAGATAAAATACTATATATTTTTATGAAATAAAGCCTCAAAATATTAATATATATATGAAAATTATGAAATTTAGAGTGAGTCGTGAATTTTTGAATCCCCATACGGGGCGGTCGGCTTTTAGCGACTTCGTTCTAGTAATTGATTGCGATATTGAGATGCGTATATTTAAGATATAGATATAAAATAAGTATAGATATATCTTGAATATGTGCTATTTTTTAGGTCTCAACATCGCAATCAAGCCAACTCAAAGTGTGAATTAATGGAACTTTTTAAGGAGTTCCATTATTAATTAACATAGCCAAAATAGAGAGGAGAAAAAGTATGAAAAAAAAGAATTGTATAATCGTGAGTATTATAATAGTTGGATTAATCCTAAGTGGTTATTTTAGTTATTCTAATTATCATAAAAAGGTATTTTTTTCTCAGTACTTACGGGATCATCCAGAGAATGTTTCGATATTGCTAAAAAATGAGCAGCAAACTTTATTAAAATGGCAAGCTGATAAACCAGTAGAATTAGCAAGTGTTGCTAAAATTATTGTTGGCATTGAATATGCCAGACAAGTTCATGAAGGTAAGATTGATTGTAATCAAATGGTTGCTTTATCTGATTTAAATGTATATCGTATGGATAAATTGGATGGTGGAGCGCAGGAAGCGTGGGAGAAAGAAATGAAAAATCAAAATAAGATTGAAAATGATAAAGTAGCTTTAAAGGATATTGCTACAGGAATGATTGATTTTAGTTCCAATGCTAATTTTGAATATCTTATTCAACTGTTGGGACTGGATAATATTCAAGAAATGTTGGACTCACTACATTTAAAACATCATGAAAAAATTTTTCCTTTTTTTTCAGCTATTTATGTACCAAAAGAAGTATCTCTTAAGAAAAATATACCAATAGACGAGGCAATCAAAGAGTTTAAGATAATGCCACACGAAGAAGTTGCTGATTATGCCATCCAAATTCATGAAAAGTTAGCACAAGATCAAGATGATACTTACCGTAAAAAGTTAGCAATTGATTCTTGGTATAATGAAGACGTAGATAATATTGTTTCTCAAAATATGGTTAAAGCCAGCGCTAGTGATTATGCAACTATTTTAGAGAAAATTAATAATGGTGATTTGCCTGGTGAAAAATATCTACGTGAAATTATGGAAAGTCCAATGAAAAGTAAAGGTAATCAAAAAGAATATCAGCATTTAGGATTTAAAGGTGGATCAACAAATAGTGTTTTAAATACTACAATGTATGCCGAAGCAAAAGACGGAAATAAAATTACTTTGGTAGTATTTATTCATGATATTAGTAAAGAGGAGTATCCACAATTAGAGAAAAATTTACCTTATGCAATAGAACAACTTGTAAGTAATTCAGAAAACTACGTTCAAAAAATTAAGTCAGTACTTGAAAGTTAATAACTTTTAATAATAATAGAGTATTGTCATTTTCAATTATAAAAAGAGATTAGGATCTAAGTTTTTTAATACCCAAAAACGTTCGATTAAAGAAAAATTTAAGAAAGATTACTTAATATTTTGGGGAGCTGGGTATTTAATAACTAAGATATGTAGTAAATCTAAATTATGTAAAAAATAGATTTACTACATTCTCATATTATGAATTAACTAATAAAACCGTTACTGTGAAGGACGGATTATTTTATGAAGCGAAAATAATACTGACTTTGAATTACATTTCCATAATTTCGAAATAGATTGTTTGAGGGAAATATGGGGCATGCTTAGAAAAAGATACGCTGATAAGTACTATTGTTTATGTCAGTGGAACCCCTATATAAATATTAAGCTCTGTAAATAATTTTGTGTATCCTTCTCAGCTATTTGCTTATCTTTTTCTTTTATCTGAATATCCTTTTCCTTCAATTGTTCTAATAAAGCACTTAAAAGATCTTTATTTTGATTTAATAAATCATCATCAATCTTTACATTGCCTTGTTTTGCATCTTCTCCTGTAGATTGGCTATAAGTTTCTTCTTTAATATCTTTAAATTGTTCATCTTTAATTAGATTAAATCCTTCCTCACTAATGTAAGTAATTCCTTGCTTTTTAGTAATATGATTTTTAAATTCTTTAGCCTTTAGCTTAAATTGGTTAATTCGCTTATTTGTGCAACTGTATAAAACATATGTTGATACACCTACCTTTTAAACTCGTTTTAATATTAAAAGTAATTCTATAAAGTTATTAAAACTCCTTTAAAAGATATAATGATTTAATATTAATTTCGCTAAACAATACTTTAGTGAAGCACAAAAGCCATTGCTCTAAGAGTAATGGCTTTACTTGTAATAAAAATAAGTATCATTTACAGTCAATCTTACTGGTATCTTTCGCTTCTATGCTATGCTATAATAGTAGCATAAAATTTGTTAAATTAGAAATTAATGGAGGGAAAGTTAATGAGAGAAGCTAAGAAAAATTATTTTAAAAATGAAAACAATATTTGGGAAGTCACTGTTGAACAAGATATTGAAAATATTACCCCTGAGATGTTTGAGTGGTGGATGAATAACATTAATACAAGTGAGCGTTACCAACTTTGGCATCCTACAGCGCACAAAAAATTTGAATGGGTAATTCATCCTTCTATCGCTCCGAAAGGTATCGGTTCAATCCAAAGGGTAGAGGAATGGTTTGGTGCTCCTACACCGCCACTTTATATTTGCTACGCTGACCCAAGTCAACATGAAACAACATATACACACCAAAGTGTATGCCCTTCCTGGTTTGCAGGCATGGTTCCGCCAAAGTCTTATAAAGAGAGTGGATGTACAATGGAGTGGGAGAAAAACGATATAGGAATTCATATGAAAAGTGTTTATTATGTTTCTGCTGATCTTTTGCCAGAAGAAGGTGCTAAAGGACTTGCTCAACATGACAATGAAGAAATGCAAAATCTGCCTAAATTTTTACCTGAACTATATAAAAACGAACATAAATAAAAATGTTTCTAACCCATATAATTTGAGGGTTAGAAACATTATAAACAAGCTTAGAAAGAAGGTATTGAAAATGGAAAGATTTATAGGTTATAAAAAAAATGAGTTGGCAATAAACTAAAGGGTATTTTAGTGAAATACAGAAGCCAATGATTTAAAATCATCGGCTTAATTACTTATACTTATTTATGAATTCCTCTAGTGCTAAACTTATTAGGTTTTGAACCTTAAATTGTTTATGATCTGCAACAAACTTCTCCCATTCTTCTAGCACTTCTACATCTATCTTAAATAACTTTTGTTTAACTTCTGTTATATTCTTTGCCTTTAATTCTATTGGTTCAACTTCTACAAATGTTTTATTTTTGTTATACTCTCGTATAACCTCTAAAGTATACCCTATTTGAAAAGCATGTATAATAAATACATAGAAGGATGTGTTAATTAAATGACTAAACGAAAGAAATTTTCAGTAGAATACAAGATGTAAATAATAAAATTAGTAACAGAGCAAGGGAAAAAGTAAGGCATGTAGCAAATGATATTGGTCTTAATGAAGCAACCGTCAGAAGATGGGTAAAAGAATATACAACTCATAGTGAAAGTGCTTTTCCTGGTAAAGGAAACTTAAGACCTGAAGATGAAGAAATAAGAAAGATGAATAAGAAAATAGCTGATTTAGAGGAAGAAAATGAAATACTAAAAAAAGCTATGCGCATCTTCACGAACCACGTGAAGTAAGGTGTGAATTTATTTATACAAACCGCTCCCACTTTAGTGTGGAGAAGATGTGCAAAGCTCTTAACCTAAAAAGAGGAGCTTATTATTCTTGGACCCAAAGAAAGAAATCAGCAAGGAAAAGAGAAGATGATATTTTAGCTGTAGAAATAAAAAGAATCCATAATATGTGTCCATTTGGGTTAGAACACTCCGGTTATTATTGCAACTTATATAGAAGGCATGAAATTATATTATGATAGATTATAAAACTAAAGGTGTATGTTCAACAAAAATTTAATTTATGATTGAGGATGATATATTAAATTCTCTTGTTTTGTGAAAATAAACAAATAAGATTAACATCAATGTTAACTGCAAATAAGGAGAGATTCAAAGGTTCGATGTTGATAGCTGTATATTTTTTATTACGAATAAAGTTTCTAAAAAAATGGCAGATAAGATGAATGAAAGACTAGTCTTAGTTGGATCCACTAGGGTTCAGTGGCTTGCTATGTATTACCTATTAAAGTACGGAAAAATGAGTCAAAAAGATCTAGGTGAAAAAATGGATATAAAGGACTCGACGGTTGTTAGACTAATAGATAGAATGGAAAAGGATCAGTTTGTAGAAAGAGCTAAAGATGCGAAAGATAGAAGAATTACATATATAACACTAACTGAAAAAGGAAAAAAAAGAATTGAGGAATTGCTTCCAATTGGAGAAGAGATGAGTAAAGTTTTTTCAGTAAATATAAGTGAAGAAGAATTTGAAATTTTTAATAATGTTTTAAATAAGATGGCAAAAAATGCAGAAGGATAAGAAAATGTACATGCTGTAAATCTAATTAAGGCTATTGTGCTTATTTTTCTAGAATAAAAACTTCTAAATTAAGTAAATTAACTAAGGCACAACACCATTCAATTCATAAAAATTGTAAGTAGAGTAGAAATGCTATGCTTATTATAGTTAGATAGGGAGGTTCGCGGAAATGACCTTACAACAGCTAAAATATGCGATTGAAGTTGCTGAAAGAGGCTCTATCAGCGAAGCTGCTAAGAGTCTTTTTATAACGCAACCAAGTCTTTCTAATGCGATTAAGGAATTAGAAACAGAAATAAAAACTACCATATTTATAAGAACTAACAAAGGTGTCCTTGTAACAAAGGAAGGTGCAGAGTTTTTGGGATATGCTAGACAAGTATTACAACAAACTGATTTATTGGAAGGAAAATATTTAAATGAAAAAATAGTAAAGCAGAAATTTTCTGTATCTACCCAACACTATACCTTTGCTGCCAATGCCTTTGTGGATTTGGTTAAAGAATTTGGTGCCGAGGAGTATGAATTCACTATAAATGAAACGAAAACGTGGGAAATTATAGAGGATGTGAAGAACTTATACAGTGAGGTCGGAATTATCTATTTGAGCGATTATAATAATGCTGTACTTCGTAATATATTCGAAGAAAATAATTTGATTTTTGAAGAATTGTTTGTTACAAGACCACATGTATTTCTATATAATAGACATCCCTTAGCAAATAAAAAGAGTATAAGAATAGAGGAACTTGATGAATATCCATGTTTATCTTTTAGTCAAGGTCAGTATAACTCTTTTTATTTTACGGAGGAGATACTTAGTACCAGAACTGTGAAAAAGAGTATTAAAGTAAGTGATAGAGCTGCTATCGTAAACTTTATGATTGGTTTAAATGGTTATACAATATCAACTGGTATATTTCCTAAATATCTTCATGGAGATGATATTATATCTATTCCTTTGGAGGTAGAGGAAAAAATACAGGTAGGTACAATTGTACATAAAGATATGATTCTCAGCAGATTAGGAGAAATCTACTTAAAAGCATTGAAAAAAGTAGCTTTAGAACTATTATAATATTAGAAACTTTAGAAAATGGCTTGCTATAGTTTAAAACTATGGCAAGCCATATTTTATTAGATTTAGCTTATATAACTAGAATATGCTATGATTTTTTAGAAGTAAATTTAGCAATATTTAAGAATAAAATTTAAAGGAACGTAAAGAAAATGAATACACAAGCAATCATAGCATTTCTAGTATATGCAATTATCAATGCTTTTACACCAGGACCAGGTAACATTTTAGCTCTTAATACCATGAGTAACTATGGTTGGAAAAATGGAAAGAGTACATTAGCTGGAATATTTGTAGGATACTATTGTGTCCAATCATTATGTGCAGTTCTTACTTTTGGATTAAGTCAGTTTCTGAATTCACTTATATTTGGCTTAAAATATGTTGGAGCCGTTTATATTGCAGGTCTAGCAATTCATATTTTTCTCAGTAAACCAGAGGAAGGTGTTAATAAAGAAGGAGGTTCGTCTTTTGTAGGATTCACACTACAATTAGTCAATGTAAAAATATATTTATTCGGTATTACTGCCCTAACTGGGTATGTTTTACCTTACTATACTTCTTTTGGGATGTTGATATTTTTTTGTATGTTAATTGCAACTATCGGAAGCATAGCAACGACATCATGGGCTGCATTTGGGGCAATATTTCAAAGTGTTTACATAAGATATTTTAAAGTAATTAATATTATTTTGGCACTTATTCTTTTAGAGTGTGCATATAGTCTGGCATTTAAATGAACAAGAAAAATAAATTTGATTTTTCAAATTAAATTATATCTAATAAATAAGAATTTATAGAGGAGAAGAATTAAAGAACCAGTAGATTGTTTAGATACAATGCAGATACATATTCAGACTTTTGTTAATATGATTATGGATGACTAAATTAAATTCTAATTTAATTGTTAATTTTCGATTACTAACTTAAGTTGACCTTGGTATTATACCATAGTGTATATTGTCACTAAGCAGTACAAGGAGGTATTTTATCAAAAATTGCAATTAACAATTGCAAAATAGTAAAGGAGTGTTTCAATTTGTATGAGCATAAATTAGAAAAGGACATTATATGTCCAATTGAATATGCCTTCAATATATTTGGTGGAAAGTGGAAATTAAGAATAATTTGTTTGTTGGCAATTAATGGTGCAATGCGATATAATGCAATCAAAAAGGAACTATCTAATATAACGGATACAGTTTTAGTATCTCTATTAAAAGAAATGGGTGAAAATGAGATAATTAACAGACAACAATATAATGAAATACCTCCTAGAGTAGAGTATTCTTTAAGAGCCAAAGGCGAATCTGCTGTGCCAATTTTGAAGAATATCTGTCAGTGGTCAGAAAACTATGCAAAAATAGATGGAAAAACGACAGTACCTCCATGCAAAAAGTGCGATAGGGCGTAGAGAAGAATAAACATAATTAGCTGTCATAAAATGTTTTTGTAGCTAGATATAGCAATGCTGTATCTAGCTATTTTTATCATTATTTTTCTATCAAAAAATGTAAAGCATAAGATAATAAATTTACTAGTAACTATCAAATTTATTAGTTACTAATAAATTTGTTAATAACTTGATTACTAATATTCTCATTGCTATACTGTGAAAAAACAATCAAAATTGGAGGAATACTATATGAATTACGCAACAATTTATTTTTCACCAACAGGAACTTCTGAAAAGAGTGCAGTTAGTATAACAGATGTATTTGCAGAAGGAAAGGAATATAGACGAATAGATCTTACAACTTATGGAGCAAGAGAAACAAAAGTGGAATTTACTGAAAATGATTTTATTGTATTTGGAGTTCCTGTTTATAATGGTCGTATTCCCAAAATAGCATTACAACGTCTTAATAATATTAGAGGAAAACAGACACCGTGTATAGTAACAGTTACTTATGGTAATAGAGATTATGATGATGCACTTCTGGAACTAGCTGACCTTGTAAAAGCAAATGGATTTGTGGTACAAGCAGCAGCAGCTTTAATTGGACAGCATACCTTTGGAGAAATTCAGGTAGGTAGACCAAACGCATCTGATGTTAAGGAAAATCAACAATTTGTAAAAGCATTTCTAGAAGTATTAAAGAAGGAATCACATACAGATAATGTGAAATTATCTATAAAAGGAAAACAATCATATATGGAAGGTGGGGATGGTGCAAATTTTCGTCCGCATACAGAAGATACTTGTACCAAATGTGGAATATGTGTGAGAAATTGTCCTACGGGGGCTATAGATTTAGATTGTAGAACAATTGATTCAGAACGTTGTATCTCTTGTTTCCGCTGCATTCGCTATTGTCCATCTCAGTCAAAAACCATGAATGATAGCAATTATATAAAATTTGCAGAAGAATTTTCTAAGCAGCTATCACTTAGAAGAGAGAATGAATATTTTTTACCAGAAAAATAAAAAGAGCATTAAATTAAAATTACTTTAAATAAAGCTAGGAAGATTAAATCAGTAGAACTTAGTATAAATGATAACATAATAATGTATCTAAGTAAGGTAGGAGAACTAAATCCAGATGGAGGAGGTTTTCCTCCTTATTTTGTTTCTAGAAGAAGATTGATTATAAATCATGTGATATAAAAATTTTTATATAGAAATATTAAAATTATATTTCACGAGTGATATTAATTATATCAATAATTGACAAACTATAATAATTTAATATGATAAGAATAAATAAAACATTTTTAGTGATGTTATTTTCAAAAAAAGATATATTAAATTATAGGAGAAATTAAAATGAATTTTAAAGACAATTTAAAATATCATGTTCTATGAATTAACAAATAGTGGAGGGATTACATGAAGCAGTATTATAAAATAGGAGAAATATCTGAAATTTATGGAATTGGAAAAGATTCATTAATGTATTATGAAGAACTTGGAATAATAAAACCAAGCAGGGGAGAAAATGGCTATAGGTTATATGATATAACGGATATATGGAAATTAAATTTAATAAAAGAGCTAAGAAATTTTGATGTTTCTATGAAGAGAATAAAAGAATATTTAGAAGATAGAAGTATAGAAACTACAAAACAAATATTACAAGAAGAAATGAAATTAATAGATGAAAAGATTCAAGAATTAATAGCTAACAAAAATAATATTATTAAAAGATTAAAATCAATAGATGGTGTAATTTCTGATATAGAGTTGAATAAAATACAAGTTGTACATATTAAATTAAGAAAAGCTTTGAGGTTAAATGCAAGTATATCTAATGAAGGAGAAGCAGAGTGTATAATTAAGAGACTTCAAAAACAATATGGAGATAAGATTTATATATTGGGAAATGGCAATATTGGTGTTGTATACGATCAAGATAAATTTGATAATATTGAAGATTTAAAATATAACGCTGCTTTTTCTTTAGTTGATGAAGATGAGTCTGAGTATAATATGATTTTAGATGAAGGAAATTATGTGACTATTGTTTATAAAGGAGCCTTTGATGAAGATAAGGAACACATACAAGATATGATTAAGTATGTAAAACAAAACAAATATAAAATAGCAGGGAATATTATAAAAATATGCAAAATAAACATACATGAAACTTCAGTAAAGGAAGAACACATTACTGAAATTCAAATACCAGTGCGCAAAATTGATGATTTTAAAGAATAGTTGAAATAAGATATAACTTTTATTATATATATTAAGGAACAATCAAGAAAATAATAGACCAGTATGCTCGTCTATTATTTTCTTAATTGTTCCTAAAATTTTATTTGACTCTGGTATTATACCATAGTGTATATTGATATTATTCCAGTACAAAATATTAGATTTTAATAAATATTAATAATTTTTTGTTACTGGTACAAAATCAAATGTAACTAAAGGAGGTAACAATGAAAAAGGTGAAATTTAGCCCGACCGGAGTTTGTTGTAGAGAAATGAATTTTGAATTAAATGATGACAATAAAATCATTGATGTGCAATTTTTGGGAGGATGTCCAGGTAATTCTCTTGGCATTAGAAGTTTGGCAATTGGTCAAGATGCCAACGAGATTGCTGATAAATTAGAAAATGTACATTGTGGTAGTAAGAGTACTTCTTGTCCTGCACAACTTTCGAAGGCATTAAAAGAAGCTTTAAAATCTAGTAGTAATTCATAAAAATTAAAAACAGGAGGATGATATTATGAATAATATTTCATTAGACGCTATAAATCAATTTGGAGAAGGAATAGAAAAAGATATAAATTCAGGTGTGATAAAACTTAATGCACATCTTGATTGGGAAGATGGTACTAAAAATAATGTAGTTATAAGAGATTTTGCACCTATAGTTACTGATGAACCAGACTTTCTTGGAGGCACAAATACAGCGCCGAATCCAATTGAATATTTATTATCAGGAGCTGCTGCTTGTTTTTCAACTACATTTGAAATTTTTGCAAGTCAACAAGATATTAAACTAGAAAAAGTTAGTACAGATATTGAAACGGATCTTGATTTAGCTATATTTTTTGGAGTTAAAGATGGTGAGCGTGGAATTACAAATCTTACTATAAATTTGAATGTAGTTTCTTCTGCACCTATTGAAAAAATAGAAGAAATAGCAAATAGTGCATGTTCAGCTTCTATGGTATTAAATAGTCTTAAGGCAAAGGTAAAATTAACAGTCGAAAGATAAGTTATTGGATAAAGAAATTATTTTGGAATCCATTTGTAATATTAAGTGCAAAGAATGATATGTTATTGAGGATTAAAAATGATTATAAAATTAAGAAATTTAGATTTTAAGATTTGGAGTTGAACATATGAAAATACTAGATTCTTTAGAGAGCATTGATAAATTTATAAAAGAAAATAAAGTTGCAATGTTATATTTTTCTTCTCAAAATTGTGGTGTATGTGTTGCACTTTTACCTAAAATAAAAGAGCTTCTTAACCAATATAGTAATATTGGTTATGCTAAGGTAGAAATTGATGAAGTGCAATTAGCTGTAGGTAAATATTCAATATTTACTGTACCAACTATTATTATGTTTATAGAGGGTAAGGAAATAATTAGGGAATCTAGGTTTATAAGTATTATTGAATTACAAGAGAAAATAGAAAGATTTTATAAATTGATATAATATCAATTTATATTTGGTAATATAGCTTATATGGAACAAAACACAATGTTTTAATTTAATAGGATTCAATTTATAAAGAAAAAGAATCAGAAATAATTTTAATAAGTGTAAGCTATATTACATGCTTAGTTAGAGTAAGGAGCGAAATATAATAATGATGAACGTAAATATTGAAAAATGTATTGGGTGTGGACAATGTGTTAAAGATTGCTTTGCGAGTACTATAGAATTAGTTGATGGTAAAGCTAAGATTAATAATGATAATTGTATTAAATGTGGACATTGTATTGCTATATGTCCTAAAGAAGCAGTATCGATAGATGAGTATAACATGGAAGAGGTAAAGAAGTATAATAAAGATGAGTTTTCAGTAGATGCGGATAACCTTTTAAATTTCATTAAGTTTAGAAGAAGTGTAAGACAATTTAAAGATAAACCAGTAGAAGAAGAAAAAATCCATAAAATTATAGAAGCTGGTAGATATACTGAAACTGGAGCTAATGCACAGGATGTATCATTTACTGTAGTAAGAGAAGGAATACAGGAATTAAAAAGATTAGCAATAGAGAGTTTAAATGAACAAGGAGAGAACCTACTGAATAATCCTGCTGCGGAGAATATGCATTATAAAATCTTTGCAGATATGTGGATTAAAATGTATGAGGAATTTAAAGCAAATCCTGATCAAAATGATAATCTATTCCACAATGCTCCTGCATTAATAGTAGTTACAGCTGATTCAGAGATGGATGGTGCATTAGCTTCTTCAAATATGGAACTTATGACTAATGCCTTAGGTCTTGGAACATTTCTGTGTGGATTTCTCGTAATAGCTACAGAAGATAACAAAAAGATTATGGAGTTACTTGGGGTAAAGGAAGGTAAAAAGATCGTAACCTGCATGGTAGTAGGATACCCAGGGGTGAAATATTTTAGAACTGTGCCAAGAAAAGAAGCAGATATAAATTGGAGATAAGGAATTTATAGTTTCTTGTTATTTGAAATTTTGCCAGAGGATGGTTCAAAGCTACCTTTTAATGAAATAGCATGTATATGGAGATATCAAAATCATCTTTGTCTGACATAATAAACAAATATGAAAGTCAAAGATTGATAATTAAATGTGTTTGTGATGAAGATAAAAGAAGTATATATATTAGCTTGACTCTTGAAGGTATACATATAAAACAAAAGCTTTAAGTTATAAAAAAGGAATTTCTTAATCTATTATTAAAGGATTTTGATGAAGAACAAAGGGACGTCTTTGAAGCGAATATAGATAAAGCTCTTAATAATATAATAGAAATGATCTAATAGCATTTTTTTAAAAATATATTTCGTACGTGTACGAAATATATTTTAAAAGGATTTGTTTTGGGTACTAAATAAAATGTAGAAATTAATTCAGATACTAGAATAAAATAATAAGATTTTGCAGGTGAGTAATACATAGATGAAATTAAAAACAATGATATAAAAATTAAGGAGGAAAAGATATGGTAAAAATAGTAGAAGAAAATGAATTTAAAAGAGAAATAGAGAGTGGAGTAGTGGTTGTAGATTTTTTTGCAACATGGTGTCCACCATGTAAAATGTTAGCGCCTATATTTGATGAATTATCATTAGAAATGGAAGGAAAAGTTAAGTTTATAAAAGTTGATGTAGATAGTAGTACTAATATTGCAAATGAATACAATATTACAAATATACCAGCTATAGTTATATTTAAAAATGGTGAAAAGAAAGAAATGTTAGTTGGATTTAGACCAAAAGAAACCATTGAAGCACAAATAGAACCTTATTTATAATATTTGAACTGTAGTTAAGGTTTTGTAAACACAAAGTTAAGGTGATTTTATGAATTTTATTGTTACTTCGGGAACGATTTTATTCACAAAATGATTCAATATTTTAAGGAGGACTTGATTATGTCTATTTATGATTTTAGCGCGACTTTAATTGATGGAGAAGAAATAAAGTTAGATCGATATAAAGGAAAAGTTATGATAGTTGTAAATACAGCTAGTAAATGTTCTTATACTCCTCAATATAAAGATTTAGAAAACTTATATAAAAAGTATAATGAAAAGGGATTAGAAATTTTGGGATTTCCATGTAATCAATTTGCAGGACAAGAACCAGCAGATAATAGTGAGATACAGAAATTTTGCCAAATTAATTTCGGAGTAACTTTTCCACTTTTTGAAAAGATTGATGTAAGAGGACAAAAGGCACATCCAGTATTTAAATATCTAACAGAAGCTACTCATTTTCAAGGAATTAACCAAGATAATGCAAGCGGTAGAATGTTACAAGCATTTTTAAATGAAGAATTTCCAGATTATTTATTGGGAGATTCTGTGAAATGGAACTTTACTAAGTTTTTGATTGATAGAAATGGAAATGTAGTTAAAAGATTTGAATCTAATTTTGAGCCTATGGATATAGAAAGCGATATTGAGAATTTACTATAATGAAATTAAAATCAGCATCTAATGAATAATATTTGATTAGATGCTGTAATTTTACTTATCTCATTTATTGTCATTAATTTATTTTTATCTTCTTTTGAACTATTATTTTTATCTTTTAGATTTTCTATAAGATTTAGTCCAACTCTTTTCAATCTATTTTTTTCAGCATATAAATCAGCTTGAGATTTAGTAATCATCCACAATGCTTTATCTGTATTCCCTTTCATATACGATTTTCAACATAAAGATGAAGAAAATTTAATTATTGAACCACTTTTATGAAAATAATGGAACTTTTAAATGTGGAATTAGATGAAAGTTTAATAAAACAGTACTGAAAAAATATAAATTATTTGTATATTATAGAGAAAAATCATATAAATGGAAGTAGTCATTGAAAATGAAAGTATTGAAATTAACAAAAGCCGTAGCGAGTTCATTATATAGTAGCTAATGAGTGGCATCATTTGGATTTTACAGAAGATACGGAGTTTACTGCTATTGTAGCTATTCTAAATCCAAAAGGAACAAGTCAGGAAAATTTTAAACTGAGTACACTACAAGATTTTAAAAATTTAACACCGGGAAAATATAGGATAGTAGAAGAGATAAGCAACTCAATGGGCTACTCACATGTAACAGCAGAATTTGAACTACAATAAAAAATAGTAGATTTGTTATTTAACTGAGAGATTTTATTTAGTAAAACAAGCAGAATATGGAGTGTATGATATGGAACTACGATTAGAAAATGAAAAGGATTATTTTGAAGTTGAAAATCTAACGAGAGATGCATTTTGGAATGTCTATCGTCCAGGGTGTAGTGAACATCTTGTCATTCACAATTTAAGACAAGCGGATTCTTTTATTAAGGATTTAGATTATGTTTTGATTGAGAATAATCAGATAGTAGGAAATATTGTTTATAGTAAAATGTTCGTTGGATTGGAACGAAAGATGAGCAATGAAGTGATTGCTTTTGGTCCAATAAGCGTTCATCCAGATTTTCAGAGAAAAGGTATTGGAAAGAAAATTATAGAATATACCTTGAATAAAGCGAAAAAATTAGGCTATAAGGCAGTGCTTATCACAGGAAATAATAATTATTATAATCCTTTAGGATTTGAATCTGCTAGCAGATATAATATTTATTTGCCTGACACGTCAGAAGATGATGAAGCTGTGTATTTTATGGCAAAGGAATTAGAAAAAGGGTATCTTAATAATATTTCTGGAATATATGATTTTGATACTTGTTTTGATACTGATGACAATGAATTAGAAACATTTGAGCAAAAGTTTTCTAGGAAAGTAAAAAGAGAAGCAAAGGAAACAGATTTGAGATAATTAGGTAAATCATTATGTAGTTTTCAAATTCCAATTTTGTAGAGTTGGTTATAAGCAGTACTATTATATCTAAAAATTTAATAGTAAATTAGAATATCGCACTATTCATAACCTGAGAATAGATTTGCGGTATTTTTTATATTTAAAATACTGGGTAATACTACAAACAGATGTAGCTGCATCCTATGAAAATTGAACAGTGTTATACTTACAAAATATGTTATAATCAACTAAAAGATAAATAGTAATTTTAATAATGGTCTATATAAATAATTCGCAGAAAATATCAAGTATATCGTCTTACCTTATCTTATAATTTTTTTGAAAGGTGAGGTGCTTTTAATGAAAAAAACAAAAACATACTTAAAGAATTTTGTAGGAACAGGTTATGAGGTTGGAACACAGATTGGTAATTGGATTTTATCCCAACCTGGGTTATTGCAAAAGGTGATTTTACCACCTAATGCCTATCCTCAAAGCAAATTAACAGAAATATCCAACTTGCTTGAGCGTTATTGTAGTGGTGTCAACGATGAAATCAAAGGTTTTGCAGATACAGTCGGAATTTCGAAAGAACAAGTTATTTTTTATGCAATGACATATTTGGAACGTGGGTGCAGTTTGATGTCCGCAGTTTCAAAGAAGACTGAAAATGGACACACCTTGATGGCCCGTAACTATGATTTTAATGAAGAAATGGAAGAAATGTGTTTTGCATATACAGCTATTAATGGGAAATATAGTTATATTGGTTCTACACTCAATTTGTTCGGGCGATGTGATGGAATGAATGAATACGGGCTGGCAGCTTGTAAAGCTAGCAATGGGTTGCCTGTTGGTAACTTTGAGGGTGGTCAGAAAGTAGGTGTAACCGGTTTTTCTTTTTGGATTGTTATTCGAAGCATTTTGGAAAACTGCAAAAGTGTTGAGGAAGCGATTGCATGGACAATGGATGCACCTATTGGATATAATATTAATTTAATGCTTGCTGACAGCAACAACAAAATTGCGCTATTGCAATGTATAGACGGTCACAAAGCATATCGAATTTTAGATGATGACTCCCAGCAGAACTCTTTAATTTCTACAAACCATGCAGTTTTGCTAGAAATAAAGCCATATGAAAAGATGCTGATTGAAAACTCGGTAATTCGTTACAACGCAATCGAAAAAATGTTTTCTGGAAAAGAAAAAATATCATCACAAGATTTAAAAGAGATACTGTCGACATCTTATCCGCAAGGATTGTGTTGCCACTATTATCCTGAATTCTTTGGAACTTTACGTTCTATGTTGTTTGATTCAACCGAGAAAAGAATAGAGACGACATTTGGTTCGCCGCAAGCCAATGACTGGAGAACTTTTACGATACAAGAACTACAAGAACAAGAAATTATAGTAAATCTTCCTTATGAAAAAGCGGGAAAAGATTTTTATAATATCACCTATTAAAAAGGAGGAGACTGCATTGAAAAACAAGCACATCATTGGTAGAGCGATTATATTTATTGAAACAAATTTGTATGAGCCGTTGACTGTTGAATCAGCCGCTAATGCAGTTTCATATTCCTATTATCATTTCCATCGTTATTTTCAAGCAGTGATGGGAGAAACAATTGGTAGCTATATCAGAAGCCGGCGACTGACGCAAGCGGCATACGACCTTGTATACAGTAACAAAAAAATTTTAGACATCGCAATCTCACTTTATTTCGAGTCTGCTGAAAGTTTTACAAGAGCCTTTAAAAAGAGATATGGTATTACACCAACTGAATACAGAAGAAATGGGACTGATGCGTTGATTGGAAGCCATCAGCAGATGCAAATTGACCAATTGACTGAATGTAATTATGTGGATTTGGCACCGGAAATCTTAACATTTCAAGCCAAATCTGTTGTAGGGTTCAGATTTGGCATGAGCATCGAGAAAAATAACAGTATTGAAATGTGGGAAAAGATGAACGCTCAATTGACAAAGCAAAAAGATATTTCCATCCATAATAATCGGTATAGTATTTATGAAACCGGTGATACATGTCTGTCAAACACATTTAGCAAAAACAGTGAGACTACTGTATTTATAGGGATTGAAACGTCGCGTGACATTAATGTCCCCAACGGTATGCAGTTAAAAGAAATTAGTTGTGGGAAGTATGCTAAATTCATACACAAAGGAACAGTAAAAACTTTACTTTCTACATATCGTTATATTTGGGGGGTGTGGTTTCCTAAGAGTAGTTTTCAACTTGCTGACAGAGACGATTTGGAATGTTACACAGAGCAATTTTTAGGACCTGAAAATCAAAACTCTCAGATTGAGATTTATTTTCCGATACAATAGCAAGAGTATAATGCGAAAACGTTAAATTCCAATTTAAGGTTGAGTAACATAAATTAGTAATTTATAAAAATGATAGGGAACAGTTTAATAAGTGTTCCGGAATTGGATATTGCAGAGGACATGGATAGTATTGAGGTGCAACCTAATGATGTATTAAATCTAAAACTTGAATATGATAAAGATATTTCTGAAATATATGCAATTGAAGTAGACGGTTTAGGAGAGGAAAGGGAAACAGCTCCAGTCGATATTGTTAATAACTCTGTTAAAGTACCTAATAAAAAAGGTAAATATGTTTATTCTGTAAAAGTAACATGGGATTCAACACCTAAATTCACTCATTTTGTAAGCTATGTAATTAAACTTAATGTAATTTAAAGTTAAGATTAATATAATTTTAAGTCTAAGAATTATCTGTGCAATACTAATATTTTATACGGAAAGTGTAGATTTGACGTAGTAACTTATAAAAATGTTCCTTGAAAATTGAATAATGCGGTATTTATAAAATATGCTATAATATTAGAATGTGTTTGTTCGGATTAAGATACAAGAGTAAGAAAAAAATATTTAATTTAGTGCAAACAGACAAGCTTTTTTATGTAATTATGCGCTCGTGGCATTTGTTGGAATATGTATTATCAGTATGTAAGTAAAAGTGAGTGTTTAATTGTAATTTGCTTAATATTAAAAAGATTATAGTTAATCTAGCTATAAGTGTGGGAGGTATATTTTATGAATATAAAGCAGTTTTGGAATAAAGCTATATCAATTTTTAAAACAGAAATAGTTTTTGCTATATCTTTATTTTTAGCATTAAGTACTTCGATGATTTCTCTACCAAAATTAGATTACATAAATTTTGAGGTACTAATATTAATGTTTAATCTTATGATAGTAATAAGTGCCTTTGAAAAGTTAAAATTATTAGATAAGATAGCTGTCGAAATATTAATAAAACATAAAAACCTTAGAATGGTTTCATTAATATTAACTTCTTTATGTTTTATTTCTTCAATGTTCATAACAAATGATGTGGCTTTAATAACTTTTGTACCGCTTACCATGATTATTGCCAAAAAAGCTAAGTTTGACCCAATGAAAATAGTAATTTTAGAAACTTTAGCTGTTAATATTGGTAGTAGTCTTACTCCAATGGGAAATCCACAGAATTTATATTTATTTTCTTTTTTTAACCTGGGAATATTAGATTTCTTTAAGGCTACAATATTTTTTGTGATAATAGGTGCACTATGGTTATTTATTCTTAATCGCAGGATTTCAAATATAAATTTGAAATATGATTTAAATAAAATAAAAATTAAAGATAAAAAAAGTGGAATTATTTATTGTAGTTTGTTTATGTTTATATTATTTTCTGTTTTCAATGTAGTTGATTATAGAGTTGCTTTTATAATAACTTTATTTGTTAGTTTTATTATAGAAAAAAAACTATTTAAGGAAGTAGATTATTTCTTATTACTTACTTTTGTGTGCTTTTTCATAGCAATAGGAAATTTATCCAATATGACAATCATAGATGAATTCATGAGGAGAGCGTTAAGAAATATTACAAATGTGTACTTTTATTCAATATTTTTTAGTCAGTTAATTAGTAATCTTCCCTGTGCAATTTTGCTATCTAAATTCACAAATTCTTGGAAAGAGATATTGATTGGTGTAAATATTGGAGGGATGGGAACGATTATTGCCTCACTTGCAAGCTTAATATCTTATAAATTTTATTCTAAAGAATATGACGGGAAAAAATATATGTTTAAATTTACCATATATAATTTTGTTAGTCTTCTAATATTTACATTATTATTTTATATATTTTTGGTAATTTGAAAAATTGCAAATAAGATACTGAAAAAGTATATAAGGGAAAATTTGTTTCGTATTGTTTATAACATTTTTATTATATCCTTTAACATGATTAGTAATTAAAATTAAATATAAAAAAACTGCTCAATAATGTAGATTTGACGCAGTAACTTATAAAAAATAGTTCTTTAAAAATTGCATTATTCAATACATTGAATTTGCGATTTTTTACTGCGTAATTCTAACAACAGATGTAGCTACATCCTATGAAAATTGAACAGTGTGATATTTACAAAATATGCTATAATTGACTAAAAGATAATAGTAATTTGAAAGGGAGGATATATGATGGTTAAAATACTGACAAGTGGATTCCCTAATGGGTTTACCGATGATTTTAGCAGGTTATTGAAGACATATATAAAAACAGGTATGAACTTTGTTTTTGTGGCTTCAGAATTTGAAAATATATATGAGAAAACGGATTGGTATTGTAATCACTTTTTAAAGATGTTTTCTGATTTAGGGATAACTTTTGGTAGCTCATATGTTATAGACAGCAGAATGTCAAGAGAAACTGCACAAGATACAGTTAGAAATGCAGATGTTTTATGGCTAGCAGGCGGTGATACGCCTACCCAGTTTGCCTATTTGGAATCTTACGGGCTGATACCATATATCAGAGAACAAAAAGGTGTGATTATCGGAATGAGTGCAGGTTCGATAAATATGGCAAAAACGGCTGTATGTACGTTAACCTGCGAACATGATAAATTGGAAATATATGAAGCAATTGGATTAGTTGAATTTTCGGTTGAGCCACATTTGGATAAAGATAATATAGCCGACGAGTTGCTTGCGCTTTCTGAAAAATATCCATTGTATGGGATATGTGATGACAGTGCCATAATACGAACGGAGGACAACACTTCGTACATAGGCGATGTATTCTTGATAGAGAACAGATATGTAACTCGAGTTTGTTAAATTCCAATATGTAGTGATTAATAAATAGTAATTTGAACAGTAGTTTGAAATAAATAATATTTACATAATTAGGAGAAATGATAAAATGAAAAGTACTAATATCTATGTTATCCATGGTTATACATCTTCCAGCCAAGCAGAGTGGTTTCCATGGCTGAAAGAACAGTTTAAAAATAATTCTGTTAAAATTGATATTCCTAATATGCCTAATTCTGAGGATCCGCATCTTGAACAGTGGCTTAAACATCTTCGTAAAAATGTTTTGGATATTAATGAAAATACGATATTTATCGGGCATAGCCTTGGATGTGTTACGGCACTGCGCTATATTCTCGAAAAAAACATAAAAATCAAAGGTGCAATGCTTGTTTCAGGTTTCATAAATGAAAATCCGATGGATGAACAAACAGAAGGCCTGCAAGAATTTGTAGATGGATTACTTGATATTGAAAGAATAAAAAGTCTAATTCCATCAAGAATTGTTATTACTGCAACAGATGATGATATTGTTCCAACCGAAGCAACACAAAAATTAGCCAAAGCGTTAGATGCAAATCTTATTATTCTTTCATCAGGAAAGCATTTTATTGCTCGTGATGGATATACTGATTTTCCTGTTTTATTGAATGAAATCCAGAAATTGATCAATGTTTAACATTCTCATTGTAAATTTTTTGTTTGGCGTGACTATATTCATAATGATAGAATGAGCATTATATGAGGAGTGATTATATGAAAAAATTTAGAAATCCAGAAAATATCCATGGTCCAGTTGCTGATTACACACATCAAGTTGAGATTTCCGGGCAAACTCGTTGGTTAGTTATGTCTGGACAGATTGGGAAAGATAAGAATGGATCTATTCCAGAAGATCCAATAGAACAAATAGAAATTGCCATGGAAAATATTATTGAAAATTTACATGCAGCTAATATGGAAGTTAAGGATTTAGTAAAAATAGTTTTTTATTTAGTTGGAAATATTGATAATTCAAAACGAGTTGAAGCAGTTTCAAAAATGTTAAGCGATCATAAACCGTGTATGACATTGCTATATGTGGTTTCTTTAGCTAATCCATCATTGAAAGTAGAAATTGACGCATGGGCATGCTCTGACAATTAATAATTATTTGTTTAAAAATTCAATTGATTGTTGTAGATCATTTTATTATGAATTAATAAAAATAAATAATAGGTTGAAATGTCGCATTATTCGAAATTTGCGGTATTTTTTTGTACGTAATTCTAATAACAGATGTAGCTTTATTCTATGAAAATTTAACAGTATGATATTTACAAAATATGTTATAATCAACTAAAAGATAAATAGTAATTTGTTAGGAGGAATTTAAAGATGAATAAAATTACATGTATTTGTTTAGGGGTAAGATGTATGGAGAAATCCATAAAGTTTTATAGAGATGAGCTTGGATTTCAGACTGATGAAAAAGGTAATAATCCGAATGTAGTATTTTTTAATACACCTGGAACAAAATTTGAACTCTTTCCTTTAGAGTTATTAGCAAAAGATATTAGTGAAGAAAATACTCCAAAAATCGCAAGTGGCTTTGCTGGAATCACATTAGCTTATAATGTAGAACATAAAGAAGATGTTTATAAGATTATTGAATTAGCCAGAAAAGCTGGTGCTAAAATAGTAAAAGAACCGCAAGATGTATTTTGGGGTGGATATCATGGGTATTTTGCTGATTTAGATGGTTACTATTGGGAAGTTGCATGGGGGCCAAATTTTGAATATGACGATGATGGTTTACTTGTCCTTTAAGAAGTGAACTTAAATCTAAAATCCAATTTGTAAGTTAGATATAAGAAATGTATATTATTGTAGAAGTGAAAGGGGCTTAATTTTATTTATGAAAAATGGTAAGTATAGGATTATTATATTTTTAAGTATTTTGGTAAGTATAGGTAGCATAGTTATGATTTCTTGTTCTAATAAGCCAAAAGAAGTGAATTCGGTGGAAACGGAAAAATTAACAGAATCTATATTAAAAAGTGGAAGTGATGATTCAAATTTTGTACAGCTAACTAAAATTAACGATAATGTTTGGGTGCATACCACATACTATAACTATGAAGGAAATAGAACTTTATCAAATGGATTGTTAGTTATAACGTCTAAAGGTTTAGTATTGATAGATACAGCATGGACAAATGAACAAACAGAAGAGTTAATTAAATTGACAAAAGAAAAATTTAAACAAGACATTGCTACTGCAATAATAACACATGCACATATGGATAAAATTGGTGGGATTAAAACACTATTAGAGAATAAAACAGATGTTAAATCTACTCCATTAACAGCACAATTCGCTGAAAAATTAGGATATGATAAACCTAATCCATCTATTACTAGTGATGATACAGTATTAGAATTTGGGGATACTAAGTTAGAAGTATATTTTCCAGGTGAAGGACATACTGCTGATAATATTGTCGTATGGTTACCAAAGGATAAGATTCTATTTGGTGGATGTATTGTAAAACCATTAGAATCTAAAACTATAGGAAATGCTAGTGATGCAAATATGAAAGCATGGCCTAATTCTATTGAAAATTTAATAAATAAGTTTCCTGATGCAGAGATTGTCATACCATCACATGGAAACTGGGGAGATAAACAAATACTTACACATACACTTGACTTGTTAAAAGAAAAATGAAATTAGATATATATAATAAGAATTATAGTCAATTACACAAAAAAAATTAAAATATCTTAATATAAGAATCGGATTACTAACTAAAATATCGCATTATTCAGAATGATATGCTCCCTTTAAGGGATCATATCAGAAGTGAAAGTGTGATATTTTTTTGTTACGCAATTCTAATAACAGATGTAGCTACATCCTATGAAAATTTAATAATGCAATATTTACAAAATATGTTATAATCAACTAAAAGATAAATAGTAATTTATCGAATTTATTATAAATTTATGAAGAAAATTTATAATAAATGAAATGTACAAATCAGAATTTGACACGGAGCGTCAATGAGGGAAAAACGATGATTTTATCGAGTCAGTTGTAGGACATAAATCGGAATTTGAATATATGTATGTAAAAAGGAGGATGAGCGTGTGAAGAAAAAAGAATTACTAGAAAAAATAGCTCCGTGTTCTTTAATGTGTCATACCTGTAGCGCTTATGAACATGGGGTGATTTCTCAAACAGCAAAACAATTATCAAAATATACGGAAGGTATCTGTGAATTTTATGAAAAGCATTCTCCAAATGAGCTTGAACGATTTAAAGTCTTTCAAGAAGAGTTGGCAAAGTACAGTGCAGGTAAGTGTTCGGGATGTCGCAACAGAGAGCATCATGGATGTAGTATAAAGGGATGCTTTATTCTTGATTGTACAAAAGAACGTGATATTGATTATTGCGGTGAATGTGCTGAATTTCCTTGTGATAAAACACAGAAAATTTTTGAAGAAGAAGTATATCTGCAATGGTTGGAAGGCAATCGGGAAATTAAAAATTGGGGAATAGAAGGTTTTTGGGAAAAAAATTGTGAAAAACCACATTATAAGGTATATAAAGAATAATAGACAAATTCCAATTTGTAAGTTAGATATAAGCAAGGAAGGAATATTCAAGCTAAAATTAACATACTAGAAAAAGGATGGTGTTCAATATGAAAATTGTAGCTATTAATGGTAGTCACAAAGGTAAATCTGGAAATACTGACATAATGGTAAATGCTTTTTTGAATGGAGCTCAAAAAGAAGGTGCAGAAATTGTTAACATTTTTTTGGCGGAAAAGGAGATTAATTATTGCAAAGGCTGTAAAGCATGTTGGTTCCACAATTCAGGTAAATGTGTAATTAGAGATGACATGGATGAAATAATATCACTTATGGAGGGAGCAGATATTTATATTTTGGCTACACCAATTTATTTTGATAATATATCTAGTAGGTTGAAAGTTTTTATTGATCGATTAATGGTGACAATTAGTCCATATTGGGGGCAAGACAAAGATGGAGAATGCCGACATTTAGCATTAAATTTGCCACCTAAACTAATTATGATATCTAACTGTGGTTATCCAGAAAGATCTCATTTTCAGGTAATTTCCCATTGGATAAAAAGGGTTGCACGTAACATGGGCACTGAGGTGATCGGAGAAATATATGCTTCGCAAGGTGCTCTTTTGAGTACCAAAGTAGAACAAGTACGTCCTATAATTTCTAACTATCTAAAGGATTTAGAAAAAGCAGGCAAAGAAATTGTTACAAATATGAGATTGTCAGATGAAACAAAGAAATTATTGGAACTAAATTTTATTTCTAATGAAATTTACATCAAAGAAACTAAGAGATATGTTGATAGTATGCTAAAAAACAGATTTGAAATGGTTGAAAATGTTAACTTAAATTAATTACTGTCTTATATTAATTTGTATCAAAATTAGAATAAAACTCCATTTAAATACCGTATTATTCAAAAATGAATTTACGGTATTTTTTACTTCGCAATATGAATAAGGATGCAGCTACATCCTATAAAAATTGAAAGAGTTATACTTACAAAATATGCTATAATTGACTAAAAGATAAATAGTAATTTATCGAGCTAAACAAATAATCTTATTAAGGAGAATATTATGGAGTTAAGCAAATTATCATATAAAAGAGCAGATATAAAAAACGTTGATATTATGTTAGAAATCATATATAGGTGTATGAACGAAGTCAATTATATAGATTATGATGAGAGAGAATTTAAAAAATATTTGGACTCCTTTACTACAAATTGGCTGAAAAACATTATTGAAACAAATCATTATTATGAAGTGTGGTATGATAATAAGATTATTGCTTGCGGAGGAGTAAGCAGGGATTATAGTCAAGAAAAACAAAGTTATTTTACTGGTATATTTGTTAATCCAGATTATAGAGGAAAAGGTGTTGGCAGAGACCTTGTGCATCACCTTGAACTGGATGAATGGTGTCTTGACAGCAATTTAATTGAAATTCCATCTTCCAAAAGTTCGCATAAATTTTATTATAAGCTTGGTTATGAGTATAGAACAGACCCTCCAGTATTTAGTGAAGATGATGGTTCAACAATTATGTATAAGTATAAAGAAGTATAGCATGGCATACGTACAATTCAATAAATTCCCAATTTTTTAAAGATTTTATTAGTGCTAAAGGAGTACTAGGAGAAACTCATTATGGATAGATATGTTACAATTAACCAAAATATTAAGTATGAAAGGAAGGATATTGTTGAGAAAAACATTTTTTATTATATCAATTTGCTTATTGATTCTATGGGGATGCTCAGATTCAAAATATCCAGAGCAGTATCCTTCATTAAATATTGAATATAATGGTCAAGACTTTGAAGCAAATGCAAATGAAGTAACATGGGCAGAAACGAATATTGAGGGGCAAATGATAGGGAACAGTTTAATAAGTGTTCCGGAATTGTATATTGCAGAGGACATGGATGGTATTGAGGTGCAACCTAATGATGTATTAAATCTAAAACTTGAATATGATAAAGATATTTCTGAAATACATGCAATTGAAGTAGACGGTTTAGGAGAGGAAAGGAAAACAGCTCCAGTAGATATTGTTAATAACTCTGTTAAAGTACCTAATAAAAAAGGTAAATATGTTTATTCTGTAAAAGTAACATGGGATTCAACACCTAAATCCACTCATTTTGTAAGCTATGTAATTAAACTTAATGTAATTTAAAGTTAAGATTAATATAATTTTAAGTCTAAGAATTATATGTACAATACTAATATTTTATACGGAAAGTGTAAAAATGATGTAGTACAGAGAAAATACGTTCTTTGAAAATAATGTGGTATTTGTACATGATGACATTAAAATGGACAAAAGTTCCAAAAACAAAATGCATTAAAATTCCAAGGTAGATATATTAACTAAAAATAGTAGGTAATAATTTAATAAGATTATATTTATATAAGCAAAAAAATCACTAGGAAGTATCTAGTGATTTTTTAAAGACCTACAATATGCAATAACACAACGAGAATTATAAGTCTAGTAATATATGGAGAAAATGATAAAATTTTATTAACAGATTAACTCGCGAGTATATTTGCTTATAAGAAAAAGTATCAATTATAAAGGAGAGAAATGTATTATGATAAAAGAAGTATTTGCACAAGAACTAATTACATTTGAATATCCCCCAGATGGAGGAATTATTCCTATTATTGATCCTTATGATGGATGTACAATGGGATGTCCTTACTGTTTTCAAATGAATGATCAAAATTGGAATAAAGATTTAATTATAAAATTAAATATCCCACAGTTAATAAATGAACAATTAAAAGATTGGGATATAGAAAAAACAATATATATAGGGAGCAAATGTGATCCGTATATGGAAATTGAGAAGAAATATGAATTAACTCGAAAGTGCTTAATAGAGTTAAGTGAACTTCATATACCAACAATGATTACTACAAAGGCGCATTATGATCTTATTCTTAGGGATATAGATATCTTAAAAAATTATAAAGCAGATTTAACAGTATTGTTAGGTTTATCAAATTTGAATCAGCTTTCAGATTTAGAAAAATCTAATACAATTAAAAATATTGAAATAGCAAATAAATTATATGAACAAGGAATAAAAGTATGGGCTTTCATAACTCCAATTTTACCAGGTATCACCGATGTAAATAAAATGATAGGAAGTTTAAATAAAGATATTCCAGTATTTTTAGATAAATTGAGGATAGAAAAAGATAGTATACCAATGCAAAAGATGTTGGAATATATAAACAATAAATATCCCAAATTAAAATCTATATATGAAGATATTATATTCAATGATACAAATGAGTATATTAATGAATTGAGAAATACATGGAAAAATAATTCTCGAGTAAAATTTGTGTTTGATTAAAAATAAATAACAGATTAAAATATCGCAGTTGAATTTGCGATATTTTTTTGTTGCACAATTCTAATAACAGATGTAGCTTTATCCTATGAAAATTGAACAATGTGATATTTGCAAAATATGTTATAATCAACTAAAAGATAAATAGTAATTTATGGAGGAGAACGCATTATGGAAAATAAAATTTGTAAGAAATGCGGTAAAGAATTGCCCGATGGCAGCAATGCTAAACTGTGTGAAGAGTGTCAAGAGAAAAGAAAGAGCATAATCAGAAAGATATTAATTGGTGCTGGTACAGTTGGTTTCGCAGCAACTGCTGTACTTGCAGGTTTAGCAAGCAGAAATAGAGAAGATGGCAATGATTTGGATTATGAATATGATGAAAATGATGATGAATCACTTGCAAATATTGGTAGGGCGATTGATATGATGAACGGTGAAGAAGATTATGATGATGATTTTGTTCAAAAATGGTTATAATTACTGCAATATGCTATAAGCTTTTAAATTCCAATTTGTAAGTTAGGTATAAGTGAAGAAGCAAAGGTTGTAACATAAAATTTATTTATTTACTATGTTTTATTAAGTAGTAAATTTAATAAGGTGGATTAAAATGAATTGTGAAAATAACGCGTTACTCTGCAAAAATAACTTAATCGAGTATATGGAGGACTATTATGAAAATAAATAGCATTAAAGAGAATAATATTGAAATCGCTGTTGTAAGCAGTAGCGAGATACTGATTACAGATGTTCAGTCATCATTGGATTTTATGGCCACAGTAAGGTATGATACTGGATGTGACCGAATAATTTTAAATAAGTCAGTAATATGTGAGGACTTTTTTAACTTAAGCACGAAACTTGCAGGGGAAATATTACAAAAGTTTATCAATTATCATGTTAAAATAGCCATTGTAGGAGATTTTTCTGCATATAAAAGTAAGAGTTTGAAAGCTTTTATCTATGAGAGTAATAAAGGAAAAGATATATTTTTCTTACCAGATGAAAAGCAGGCAATTGAAAAATTAAGTTTAGTGTAATTTTACTAATGAATAATATTCTTATGTCATGAATTAATAAAATTAAATAACGGATTGAAAAAATATCGCATTATTCAGAATAATTCGCCAACATCCATAAAAGATATTGGTGAATATTTAATAAATCTATATTAAATATAGATTTTACAAGAAAATGGTTTACTTTACGCAAATGTTACTTCTTCTATCATAAGCTTTCTTTTCAATTCTGGATAAATCTTATAGTAAAGATTCTTACGCAATGTAGAATGGTAAATAGCAAGTATTAAAGTAATACCAATTAAAATAGCAGGTATTATATATAATACAGGATTATTTAGAAAGAACCCGAACATATCAAATTTTTTATCAATCCATTTGCCATATATGTAAACTATCAAAATCATAAGAAGAACTGGAAAGGCAAAAATTCCTGACAGAATATTGACAGTATTCATTTTTTTATGGGTAGATTGAAAGCAATCTTCACCCATATAGCGCTCTAACAAAAAGCATTGCTTGTCAAAGGAATCGCTTTTTTGAACTTGAAGATCATTTTTAGTAATATGCTTATGTAAAATATCTAATTCATTACTGAATTCCAAAGTTTCATGTATAATCTTTCCAAAACTCATAAATACATCTCCTAGAAATATTTTTTATCATTGTACTAGTTAATAGCCTATATTGTATCAAAAAAGGATAACCATGTAAATGTGTAAAAGATAAAAGAGATTTTTTAATTAGATAAAAATATAATACTCAAAAGATAAAGCGTTAGTTGAAATATAAAGTTAATAGCTATGAGTAATTAAAATTTAGATTAAATTGTTAAAAGTATTGCATAATTCTAATATCAGAGGGATGCAGAAATGAAAGTATATGTAATACTTTATGAATATGGGTTAGGTGAAGATATTGTTGATGTATTTATAGATAAAGAAAAAGCAGAAAATGAAGTTAGAAAATTAAATGGAACTGGTGTAAGAAATGGCACTTATTCAGCAGTAGAAAAGGAATTAAAGTAATTCACAATTCTATTTACGGATGTAGCTTTATCCTATGAAAATTGAACAATGTGATATTTACAAAATATGCTATAATTGACTAAAAGATAAATAGTAATTTGTAAAACAGAAAAGGAGAATTAAAATATGATTGAATATAAATTTGATACGCAGTTATTAATTGAAGGAGAAAATCTTTCAGAAGACAAAATAAACGAGTATATTACAAAAAACATTGAAGGCGATAGCTTACTTGCAGTTGGTGATGAAGATTTGATAAAAATTCATTTTCACACAAATACTCCATGGAAAGTACTTGAGTATTGTGCTTCATTAGGTGATATTCATGATATTGTTGTAGAAAATATGGAGAGACAGACCAATGGTCTTCAAGGTTAAATTCCAATATGTAGTTATTAATAAATAGTAATTTGTAAACAGGAATTTGAGGTGAAATGCTATGGACAAATATACAAGAGAAGAATTGATAGAAGCACTACGAGTTGTATCTTCAACTATCAGTAAATGTGAAAAAATACAGCTAAAATTTGCGGAGGGTACCTCTCAGCACACACTCCTTAAGAACAGGATAAAAGCAATGTATATTTCAAAATCATTAATAACAGATGAAAATGTTATGGACAAATATACAAAAGAAGAATTGATAGAATCACTACGCCCTGTATCTTCAATTATCAGCAAATGTGAAAAAGCACAGCTAAAATTTGCGGAGGGTACCTCTCATTACACCCGCGTTAAGAACATAATAAAAGCGATGTATATTTCAAAATCATTAATAACAAATGAAATTAGTAAAAGAGGTTAACTTCCAATTTTTCGGTGAGATTATGAGTATAATGCGAAGCCAGACAAATCTCAATTTAAGGTTGAGTAATGTAAAAAGTAATTTGAAATTAAGATTATTTATATAACATTAAGTAGAATATATTGAATAAATTTATAGATAATTTCGGGAGACATTTTTATGATAGAAAGAGAAGAAATTTTTGCTTATGTAAAGGAAAAATTTGATACAGAGCCTGACTATCCTTGGTTTAAATATCCAGATTATGCGGTATTTAGACATGAGGGAGGTGGCAAATGGTACGGACTAATTATGAATGTACCAAGAATTAAATTGGGCTTGACAGGAAAAGGAAGTGCTGAGATATTAGACTTGAAGTGTGACCCAGCATTAAATAGTTTATTAAGAAGTCAACAAGGGATTTTGCCTGCATACCATATGAATAAAAAACACTGGATTACAATTGTTTTGGATAGCTCTTTTTCTAAAGAGGAAATTCACAATTTAATCAATCTAAGTTATGATTTAACAAAATAGAGGTTAATGACAAAAATTCACAAATTCTAGTTTGTTGAATAATAATGCATTTACAAAATATGTTATGGTCGATTAATAATGGTACAACATTTCTAGTGATTACGTTGTAATAGTACCAAGATAATTTTTGGAAATCTTATTATTCACGAAAGGATGATATGTTATGTCCAATAAAAATTCATTAAATAATACTATTGGTAAAATATTTGTTTTTATCAAATAATTATGTTAATGCATAGATTGTAGAAAGTGTGCAAAATCAAATGAAAAATAAGCTCCTACAAAGAGGAGCTTATTAACTAGGGGGATAATGAAAAAATTAATTATTAGCACGTAACTGTTATGCGAAAATTTAAAGGAAATATTCAATTGCGAAATAATTAATTGATAGTCATACCTATCTAATTCTATTAAATGGTATAACAGTATTTTCTTTATCTATAGAATGATTTTCTTTGATTTTCATTTCAGGGACATTTAAAGAATCTTTTCTATTCAAGAATTTAATAAGATATAAAATTTGTTCTTGATGCTTTCGGATTCGGATTGAGTTTTGGTTCATTAGAATTCTCCTTTTATACAAATTAATATGAAAATAGCTTATCCCAATATAAATAAAATATTCGTTGAAAGAAGATAATTTTATTTATATACAAATCAAAGAGTCCTTCCGCAAGGAAGGACTAAGGAGAGAATAGGAGAAGCCTAAGTTAACTTGAAGAAATAAATTTAATGAGTACATCATATATATTATTTGAAAATTTAAAAAAGATATTCATGTTATAGATTGGTAAAAATAGATATAACAATTCATTTCGTAATGCTAAAATAAACAAATTGTAGATTTTGCGAAGTAAAAAATAAAATGTTCTTTGAAATTGAACAGTGCGATATTTACCAAAAGTGGTATAATGTGTATATAACTAATGTAGTAAAATATATTTAAAGGAGTGAATAGCATGAGGGTTTTAATCGCACCCATGTCAGCAATGGTTGAAACAAAAGGACCTTTTTCAAGAACAGTATTATTAGGAAATGAATTTATTAAGAGAGGTCATGAAGTGGCATTATGTGCAGCGGAAGATCCTAATTATTATAGTATAGAAAACGTAAAAAATTATTATGCTCCTATCCCTTCCTTATTAGAAATTCCTGAATTTACTGACAAGAATGTATTTAAAACATCGCAATTAACTGGAGTGCAACAAAGAAAAACGATGAATAGTTTTGAAGAGGTTTTAAATTTTGTAGGAGCAATTAATGAAGAATTTTTTGCAAATGACGTATATTGCATTAGAAAAGCAATACAAGAATTTAGGCCAGATGTGATTTATTCAGAATTTAGAATAGCAGCTATTGTTGCTGCTAAGTTAGAAAATATAAAAGTCGCTGTTGGGTATAGTTTCCCAGTTCAAAAAAGTTTTGCTTGTAATCCTGTGTATAGTAAAGGAGTAAATAAATACTTAGAAGAGAATAATTTGAATAAAGTAGAATCTGTCTTAGATATTTTTGATTGGGCTGATTTGAAGATTGTTCCAAGCTCTTATGAGATAGAACCAATAGATGGGGAAAATATAGTTTTTGTTGGACCTCTTTCTTTACCAAATACCATACCGACTAGGGAAGAAAAAAATAAAATAGTAGCATATATGGGGAATGGTACAATATCTCCGATGAAGTTAATAGAAGAATTAACTAAGGCTTTTGAAAATTCTAAATATCAAGTTTATATTGCTACAGAGCAAGTAGAGCCTTACAAGAAAAATAATATAAATGTTAATAAAAAATTTGACTTTAATGAGTTAATGCCAGAAGCAATAGTATATATAAACCATGGTGGTCAAAATAGCATTATGACAGGTTTAATATATGGAGTTCCGCAAATTATATGTCCAGGTGATATATTTGAGAGAAAGTATAATGCATCTTCCATAGTTAAGTTAAAGACAGGAAAGATGTTAGAAGTAAATGATTTTAATTACAAAATAATAAAAGGTATAGTTGATGAGTTTAGTGAAAACTCAGAATATGCAAATAATTCTAAGAAAGCAGGAGATGTGCTGTTGAGTCTTGGAGGAGCTACCAAAGCAGTTCAAGCTATTGAGGATTTAATATAGTTCAAAAATTTATTGATATCAGGCAATATTAGCAGTAATTAGAATTAAATATAAATAACAAATTACAATACCGTATTTTTCAATTGAATTTGCGGTATTTTTGTTGTGCAATTCGAACTAATATTCTGAAAGAACAAACTATTCAATTTCAACAATTAAAGATGCAGGAATAAAAACAAAGGAACTTGCAGCAACATTTGCTTACTGGACTAGAGAATTGGCCAAGAATGTTATGGAATTAATAAAAAAAGTATATAAATTATGTTATAATGCAAGTAAAATTAAAATGAGAAGTTAGATTATTCAAAAGAGGTAGTGTCTAAACTTTAGTATGGATTTATAACAGATAAATGGAGGTATTTTATGCTAATTAGAGAAATACAAGAAAAAGATAATGAACAAGTTGAGTCGCTTATCAGAACTTGTTTAATAGAATTTGGAGCAAATAAACCAGGATGTGCATGGGAAGATGCTAATTTGGGAAAATTTTATCAAGTTTATCAAAATGAAAAGTCTAAATATTGGGTTGTTGAAGACAATAATAAAATAGTAGCTGGTTGTGGTATTGGTCCTTTAGCTAATGCAGAAAATATATGTGAGTTGCAGAAAATGTATTCTCTAGGAGAGGTGAGAGGTACTGGAATTGCAAATGAATTACTAAAAATTTCTTTAGAATTTGCGAAAAAGCATTATAAAAAATGTTATCTTGAAACCTTTACTAATATGGTGGCAGCCAATAAATTTTATAAAAGAAATGAATTTATTCAATTAGAAAAACCAATAATTGAATCAGAACATTATGCCTGTGATGTATGGTATATAAAAACTTTATAAGTTGAGGATCAAATTATATTATCTCAAATCAAAGGATTTGAGATATTTTTATATCTAATTTTTTATAAAGAAGTTATTTGATGTAGTAAGTGAAAAACTTGTTCTTTGAAAATTGAATAAGATAGTATCTTGAATGTGTGATATAATAATTACAAAAATAGAATAATTATGAAAATAGCAAGGAGAAAAATTAATGGAAAGTATCGTCAATTATAAGAGCGTAAGTAAAAAAATTTTTAAGGAATGGATAATACCAATAACAGCAGCCCTCGCAGTAGCTATGTTAGTAAATAAATTCTTATTCTTTAATGTATATATCCCTAGTGAATCAATGGTTCCAACAATAAATAAAGATGATAAACTCGTGGTTATAAGAATATATAATACTAATAATATAGAAAGAGGTAATATTATTGTATTTTATTCTGATGAATTAAAAGAAACACTTATAAAAAGAGTTATTGGATTGCCTGGAGATCATATTGAAATACATGATGGCATTGTTAATATAAATGGAAATGATATTAAAGAAGATTATGTAAAAAATAATATAAAATATAATGGAACTTTTGATGTGCCAGAAAATGAATTTTTCTTTTTGGGAGATAATAGATCTAATTCATGGGATTCAAGAAAGTGGGTAAATCCTTACATAGATAAGGAGAGTATTAAAGGTAAAGCTGTTTTTAGATTTTATCCATTTAATAATTTGGGTTCTTTAAAATAGCACTTAATATTATTTTTAGAATTAAATAAAAATTTTTAAGATACTGTATTATTCAGAAAATGAATTTGCAGTATTTTTATTGCGTAATTCTAACGTGCGGATGTAGCTGCATCCTATGAAAATTGAATAGTGTGATATTTACAAAATATGTTATAATTTTTACTTTGTATAATTTTTTCTAAATTAGCTGACAATAAATTATAATATTATGAAAATGCTTAAAATTGTGAAGAATTTTAAATTCATATTAGATGTCTTTAGTAATTATGGAGGATAAAATGAAAATATTAAAAAGGATATTATCATTTATTACAATTATATTTTTGATGAGTGCTACATTAACAGATTATAATAAAAAAGTTATCAGTATTGTTTCAGCAGAAACAATACCATCAAAAGTATCTGTCTTTTTATTGGATTTTACTGATGATTTTATTTCAGAAATTCGCCAAAATTTAGAAGATGTTCAAAAGGAAAATCCAGGCAAGGTCGAATATACTTTCTATGATGGTAAATCAAATCAAGTAATCCAGAATGAAGAACTTGACAAAGTATTACAAGAAGGGACTAATCTTATATTATTAAATATAGTTGATAGAGCATACTCAAAAGAAGTTATAGATAGAATAAAAGAACACAATATTCCAGTAATTTTATTTAATAGAGAGCCACTTACACCAGTGCCGATACAATCTTATAGTAAAGCATTGTATATAGGTACAGATTCAGCGCAAGCTGGCGAGTTACAAGGAAGAATGCTTATTGATACATGGAATACTAGTAAAACATATATTGATAAAAATGGTGATAATATAATGCAATATTTTATGTTAGAGGGTGAGAGTGATAATACTGAAGCAATTCTAAGAACAAAATACTCTATTTCAACAATTGATAAAGTTGGAATTAAAACACAACAAGTTGCACTTGAAAGTTGTAATTGGCGTGAGGATTTAGCATATAATGCTACAAAATCAGTATTTGAAAAATATAAGGATCAAATTGAAGTGATAATTGCAAATGATGATACAATGGCTATTGGGGCCATTAAAGCGTTACAAGAATATGGATATAATAATGGCGATAAATCTAAAACAATTCCAGTTGTTGGAGTTGATGTAACACCGGAAGCTAAAGAACTTATTGAAAAGGGATATATGTTAGGTTCAGTTTATCAAGATGCTAGAAGTTATGCTGAGGCGTTGTATAGTTGTGGAATGAATATGATTGGAGGAAAAAGTCCTATTGCAGATACAAAATACATACTTGACGATACGCGAGTTGCAATTCGTCTTCCTCAAAAGGGTTATTTTTATAAAAATATATTTGTTGAATAATATAAAAATAAATAGCAGACTAAAATATCACATTATTTCAATATGAAGTGAAAATGTGATATTTTTTTATTACCTAATACTAAAAACGGATGCAACTGAATCCTATGTAGAAAAGGCGAAGAATTAAATAAAAAATAAGTTCCTTAAAGCAAGAACCTATCAAAAATAAAATTTTTAAATATTACAAGATAAAAGGTAGAGATTTACGTATTAAGGCATATAATTTAAAATTTATAATTATTTAACATATGTATAATAAGGTACTTTAATTGTAATTCCTGTTTCATCAAATTTTAAATTTGTGCTATCGAGAGGATTGTTTCCAGAAACCAGATTCATTCCTACAGCATAAATTGCGTTTGCTTGAGTCCGAAGATCTTCAACAACAGTACCTGTCATAATGCTCTGATTAATTAATTCTTTAGCCACAGACGAGCCACCAACTCCTATAACTGGAATATATTTTGAGTTATCACCTTTGTTAAATCCATAGTTTTGGAGTGCTTCAATAGCACCTATTGCCATCTCATCATTATTGGAAATTATTGCTTCAATTTTATCACTAAGAGTTAAAAACGCTGATTCAATAGTGATTCTTGCACATTCTTTATTCCAATTACAAACAGTTGATAAAAGTTGTTGAGTTTTAATGCCTGCTTCATTAAGTTCTCGAATAGAATATTTAGTTCTTGCAATTGTTGCATTATTGTCAGATGGGCCTTGTAACATTACATATTGCATTATATTATCTTTATTTTTATCCAGAGTTTCCTTATTAGCATTCCATGCATCAGCCAGGATTTTGCCTTCTAGAGTGCCGCTCTGCTCAACATCTCCATCTATAATAATAGCGTTACCATAAGGGCTAATAATATTTGTCAGTGATTGAATTGTTCGGGGCAGATAGAGAATTAATGCAATGTTCGCCCGCATTATTTTATTAAGGGCATTTTCAATTTCTTCTATTTTGGTAGTTACTGGATTTACCACAAAAAGGTCAAACCTACTATTAAGTGCTTTATCAATAGTTTCATTTTGAATACTTTGATTGCCTTTTGAATCAAAAAAGGTAAATTCAATTTTATTTTCATTTTCTTTTTGAACATTTTCTAAGCTTTTTTTAGCATCAGAAATTAATAAAGAGTTTAAATTATTTAAGAATACAGCTGCCTTAATTGGCTTTTGAGTAGGAAGGTTTGGGCTAGCATATGCATTAAATTGAATAGTATGTAATAACAAGATAATAACTATAATAATTGACTGTAGCTTCTTTAATATATTCATTTTAATCCTCCATACGTTTTATCTTAATTAAAATATATAGTTATAGGCTTTCTATATTCATAAAATTTATTCGTTTCTAAACATAATATTGCATGGATTTTATACGAAGTTTGAAATTAAACTAACAATATGTGATTAGTGCATAATACTAAAAACAGATGTAGCTGCATCCTACGAAAATTGAATAGTGTTATATTTACAAAATATACCATGATAAACTGGAAGATAAATGGTGATTTGTTGAATAGTTAATTCCACAGTTTGTTCAACAATATAAAATAAATTCCAACTAGTGAGTTTTAAGTTAGGTAAGGGAATATAGCCTATTATATTAAAATTCGCAAAAGGACTCTTAGGCTATATTTTATCTATAGAAATAATTATTATAATACGGTTATTTAATTAAAAGACAAATTAAACTATAGTTATTATTTAGTAGTATTTTGTTCCCCATTCACACATTACATCTAATATAGGGATGAGTGATTTTCCTTTTTCTGAAAGGCTATACTCAACTTTAGGTGGAATCTGTGGATATTCCTTTCGGATGATTAACTCATTTGCTTCTAATTCTTTTAATTGTGTACTTAATGTTTTATAGGTAATTGCACCAATTTTACGTCTTAATTCATTGTAGCGAACCACTTTATTTACAGAAAGCAAATAAAGAATAACCATTTTCCACTTGCCACCAATAAGAGAAAGCGTATAGCCGAAAGGGATGTCTTTAATACATTTGAAATTTCCTTGTAATTCTTCAATACTCATAGGTTGATATTTCCTTTCAAGATAGTATATATCATTAAAGTGCGTACTATTATTTTAATTTTTATAGTTTATAATGTAAAGTAAGTTTTAAATTAAGAAGGATAATGAATTAAATTAATAACTTATGGAGGGAAAGATTAATGAAAAAGGTAAAAATAACAGTATTAAAAACAACACTTGATATAGAATTGGCTAAAAAATATGGGGTGAAAGGATTGACAGCATGTCCTATGCTTAAGGCAGAGCAAGTTTTTTATGGAGACTATGCAAAACCAGATGGATTTTGTGATGAAGCGTGGAAAGCGATTTATCAATATGTATTCGCTTTAGCTCATGGTGCAGGTAATGATGTGTTTTATTATGGAGATTGGATACGAAAACCTGGGGTTGCTATTTGCAGTTGCAACGATGGATTAAGACCAGTTATTTTTAAGCTTGAAGCAACTGATGAAGAATCTAAAATAAATTATGACCTTGTTAGTAGATAAATTTAAATTTTATAATATGGAGGATTTTAATGAAAAATATATTGGTTATTGTTGGAAGTAATCATAAGAATGGAAAATAATTTATTATACAAATTCTACCTAATAAACTGACACATAAATTCCAATTTTGTAGAGTTAGCTATAAGCAGTATTATTTAAACTTATCACTAATTTTTTTAAAGATTTTATTAGTGCTAAAGGAGTACTAGGAGAAACGCATTATGGATAGATATGTTATAATTTGTTGATAATAGTAAGAATTAAATATGTATAACACATGAAATGAGGTTATTCTATTGAAAAAATTAAGTGATTCATTTGGTGGTGCATTAAGAACTTTTTCATTTTGGATTGCAAATGGAACAGTAGGTTATCCATTGTTAGAAGGTATTGATAAGGAATAAATTTACGAATGTGGCAAGAGATGTGCAGATTGTTGGGTACTAAATTTATATAAAGATCTATATGATAAAGTAAATGGAGAGATGGATTTGTGGTATTTTTTATGCAATTCTGAAAACGGATGCAGATAGTGCGTAGGATTAAATAAAAAAATAAGCTCCTACAAGGAGGAACCTATTTAAAATAAAATTTTAAAATACTGTGGAATGATAAAGCTTGACGTATTAAAGAAATATTTAAAGCTTTAGTGTAAGTTAGTATATGGATAGTAAGGTATTCTAATTGTATTTCCTGTGTCATCAAATTTATAATTTGTTGCATTAAGAGGATTAGTACCAGAGACCAGGTTCATTCCTACAGTGTAAACTGCATTTGCATAATCACGAGGATCTTGTAAAATAGTTCCTGCCATAGAACCTTGTTTGATTAATTCTTTTGCCTCAGGTAAGCCACCAATTCCAACAATTGGGATATGTTTTGAGTTATCGCCTTTGTTATATCCATAATTTTGAAGTGCTTCAATAGCACCTATTGCCATTTCGTCATTACTGGCGATTATTAACTCAATTTTATCATTATACCGTAAATATAATGAAGAGATAGCATCTTTTGCACATGTTTTATCCCAATTACAAAAGTTAGATGAAAGTTCTTGAGTTTTTATTCCAGATTCATTAAGTGTCTGAATAGAATATTTACTTCTAGACGTGGTTGCTGGATCATTAGCAGGACCTTTTAACATTATGTACTGAATTATATTATCTTTATTATGATCTATAGTTTTTTTATTAGTATTCCACACATTAGCGAGAAGTTCACCTTGTAGGATTCCAGATTGTTCATCATCTCCACCTATAATAATAGTTTTAGGATATCCTTTAACAAAGTTTGATAGTTGTCTATTTGGTGATGTTAAAAGAATGAGCGGAATATTTTTTTGTACTATCATATTAAAAATATCTTTTAATTCTTCTATTTTAAAAGTAACTGGCTGTAGTATAAAAAGGTCAAAATTCTCATTAAGAGCTTTAATAATATCGTCATTTTGAGTGCCTTGATTTCTCTTTGAATCAAAGAAAGTAAATTGAACTTTATTTTCATTTTCTTTTTGGATATTTTCTAAATTTTCTTTAAAACGGAAAAGGAATAATTCGTTAGGATCAAGCAAGAATACTCCTATTTTAACTGGATTTTTAGTAGCACTTGGAGTAGCGTATGCATTGTACTGAGTAGTATGTAATAACAGGATAAAAACTATAATAAATGACATTAGCTTCTTTAATATATTCATTTTAATCCTCCATAAATTATATTTTAATTAAAATATATAGTAATAGATTTTCTCTTATCCTAAAATTTATTCGTTTTAACAGATAATTTTGCATTAATTTCATTTTATATAAAGTATGGAATTAAAATTATAAAATATGATTAGTGTATAATACTAATAACAGATGTAGCTGCATCTGCATCCTATGAAAATTTAACAGTGTGATATTTACAAAATTTTCTATAATTGATTCATATATATAATAATAATAATTCATAAGTAGGTGGTATAGATGGAACAGTTGACAGTAAAAAAATTAGAAGAATATATGATTGATGAATGCGTTGAGTTGTATATGGACACATTCTCAAAGGAACCTTGGAATGACGAGTATGAATCAAGGCAACAGGTAGTAGATTTTTTTAAGAATCATATTAAAAATAATTATTTTTTAGGATATGTTGCAATTATGGATGAAAAGATTATAGCATTAAGTATTGGAATGAAAAAACCATGGATAAAAGGAATGGAGTATTATATAGATGAATTCTGTGTAAGTTACTTGATGCAAGGACAAGCGTTGGTAGCCAGTTCTTAAGAGAAATTGAAAGAATAATTGAAATGCAAGGAATTTGTGGTATGATTTTGAATACGGAAAAAGGATATCCTTCTTATAATTTCTATGAAAAAATGGGTTTAAATCAATCAATGATTTAATTGTTTTAGGAAAATAGGAGAAATTTTATAAACATAATAAAAAGCTAGGTTAGTTAGTTTACTATATTCTTATGTGCAAATGAAAATAAATAGCAGATGGAAATATCACATTGTTCAGTGTGATATTTTGTAGGTAGTGAAAAGTTTGATGATATCTATAGCTTATTTGCTAAAATTTATATTAATGGAACAAATAATTTAGTTAAAAGAGGACTTAATAGGTATTATATTCAATAAAAATGCAATAAACATTAAAATTAAAATAAAATGTTTATTGCTTTTTATCATGCTACTCTATTAGAATCATCGCCAGAGCCATTATTATCAATAACAACTCCAAGCTTAGTTGATATTATGGTATTGAGTTTATTAATTGAACTTGATAGGGTATTTATTTGTTTTTCTAAGCGAATAAGTAAATAAGCACTTACAGCTACAGCAAAACCATTATTGACTATCAAATTTATTAATTCATTTACTTCCATAATTCATCACCTCCTCATATTGGATATATGTGTGAAGGCAGATTATTTCATATTTAAATAAAAATAATTCTTTGAATTATGATTATAAATTAAAAGGAATTATTTTTTTATGAAAATATTGATATTGCAGCTGCAAATGTAACAGGGCTGCAAATTAAAAGAAATTATTTTGTGTTGCTTTCATTAATTATATGATCATATTAAATCTGTGTGTACTGTCTATAGCATCTATAGCAAGCATAATTATATCCCCATTTTTTCTTTGGCCAATTGCTGTTCTTGGAATAAGGTCCTTTTTTTGATCTTCTTGAATTTCAGTTTTTTCACCATTTATTATAAGTGAAGGCCAAAAGCTTAATGCTTCTTGTGCACCAAGATTAGTCAAATCATTTAAGAAGTTGTTAAGGATTTAGTTATAGTAATTTAAAGATTTAAATTTACAAACTCTATATAATTAGGACATAGAGCATATTTAAGAAAAGATATTTAACGTACTTGATTTATAATTTTATTTAATATGCTAAAAATTGATTGGAAACGAAGGGAGATTAATTGTTTATGAACAATATAATTCTTAAGACAGATAAATTATGTAAGAGTTTTTCTAATGGGGGAAATCAAATACACATACTTAAAAATATGGATTTAGAAATCACGGAAGGTGATTTCACTATAATAATGGGAAGTTCTGGTTCTGGAAAATCTACTTTGCTTTACGCACTTTCTGGTATGGACAAGCCATCATTAGGTAAGGTTTTATTTAAAGAAACTGATATTTCAAAGTTAAATAATGATAAGTTAGCTATATTTAGAAGAAAAAACTGTGGCTTTGTATTTCAAAGTATTTATTTATTAGATAATATGAGCATTTTAGATAATGTATTAACAAGTGGACTTCTAATTAGTAAAAATAAAAGAGAAATAATTTCAAAAGCAAAGAAGCTATTAGAACAAGTTGGTTTAAATAAAGAAGTGTGGGATAAGTTTCCTAATCAAATATCTGGAGGAGAAGCACAACGTGCAGGAATTGTAAGAGCACTTATAAATGAACCAACAATAATTTTTGCAGATGAACCAACAGGCGCATTAAATTCAGCAGCAAGTACAGAAGTATTAAATACATTAACAAAAATAAATGAAAATAAGCAAAGCCTTGTTATGGTAACACATGATATTAAAACAGCTTGTAGAGGAAATCGTATTATATATATTCGAGATGGTGCTGTATGTGGTGAACTTAAACTTCCATTTTATAAGGATGAAAATACAGAATTTAGAAGAGAAAAAATTCAAACATTTTTAGATGAAATGGGGTGGTAGCATGAATTTAATTCGTATAGCAATTTTTAATATTAAAAAGAAAAAAAGTGCTGCTGCTTCATTAGCGATACTTATATTGCTTGCAAGTTTGTTTTTGAATATTGGGCTTAATATTTCTAGTAATGTAACTAATTTTTACAACAATAAAGTAGAAGAATTACATGGACCACATTATATTGCGCTATTTGAAAACAATAATTACAGTCCAGCTTATTCAGATTATTTTAAACAGGATGACAGAGTAGTGGAAAGCGAAACTGAAGAAGTTATTTTCATGGAGCAGGCAGATTGGACTAATAGCAATAATAATTCAGGCAAAATGCAGTTTTATACAATTGCTCAAAATATGGATAGGAAGAGTAAACTGGGTGGGTATAAATTAACAGAACAAATCGATGTTCCAGATGATGAAGGTATTTACCTTCCAGTATCATTTAAAGGCTTTAATTACAAATTAGGTGATAAATTAAAGATAGAATATAAAAATGAAGAATATTCATATACAATTGCAGGTTTTTTTGAAACAACAGTATTTGGGACAAGAACCACTGGGATGTTTAAAGTATATTTAAAAGATAAAGCTTATGAAAATTTATATGAAAAAGTTGGTGGAGCAAAGCTAATATCAGCACGAATGAAAGATAGTACTATGTCAAATTTTGTAGCAAAAGATTTTGAAAAAGCGACAAAAGAAATGATTACAAGTACAGATTCACTTCAAAGTGTTCTTACAATAGATAATGATGAATTTCAAATTTCAAATGTATTAACAGCACAAATGGTGGCTAAATTTTTAGTTATATTTTCAATAATAATAGTAATTATTTCTTTGCTTGTAGTTAGATTTAGAATACGAAATGATGTTGAAGAAAATATGATAAATATAGGTACATTAGGTGCTTTAGGCTTTAAAAGCAAAGAAATATTAAGCATATATATTTTTGAATTTGTTTTTATAGCTTTAGTTGGAGTTATAGGCGGAATAGCATGTTCGTATGGAATAATGCCTATTTTAAGTAATAGCTTAACTAATTTAGTTGGAGCATTATGGATAAATAGATTTCATCCAATTGTTGATATTGAAACTTTATTAAGTATTTTAATATTGATTTTTGTAATTAGTTATTTATGTGCAAAAGTAATAAATAAATATCCTCCCATAGTTGCATTCCATGGAGGAATTAAAGGACATAATTTTAGAAAAAACTATTTTCCATTAGAAAAAGGCATTAGAAATATTCATTTTAAACTTTCATTAAAGGGTTTTATGTCTTGTTTACATCAAAATATAATAACAGGAGCTATCATACTAGGTGTTACATTTGCAACAGTTTTTTGTGTGGTTTTATATACTAACTTTGGAAATGACTATGCAGCATTAGGCAGAATTGCAGGAGTTGAAATGTGCAGCCTTGAAATTGAAACTACAAAAAATGCTCAGTATGAAAAGCTTAATAAAGAAATTGAAGGAATGAAAGAAGTTAGAAAGACAAGTAATCTTGATTCTGCAAAGATAAATGTAGATGATATAGAAATTGATACAAAAATTTCTGATGATTTTAGTAAAATGAATACTTTAAGTGTTTATGAAGGAAAGTTTCCCAAATATAAAAATGAAATTGTTATTACAGGAGTGCTTGCAGAAAAGTTAAATAAGAGGATTGGTGATACTGTTACAGTAAGAAGTGGCGGATATTCATCAAAATATATTATTTCAGGATTTATTCAAACAACAGCAAATCAGGGAAAAGCATCTTTAATCAGCAGTGATGGAATTAAGGTGATTAAGCCGGGGTATTCTAAAAGAAAAATAAATGTATATTTAAATGAAGGAGTAGATGAACAGGTTTTTATAAAAACAATAACTGATAAATATGGTGAACCAACAAGTGATAATAATTCAAAATATGAAACTAATGAAAATGATAAATATTCAAGGGTGAAAAAGAAAGCAGAAGAAAAGGTAGCTAATTTGCTTAAATTATATAATGTAGATAGTGTAGAGTACTCTCTTATGGTGGACGGAAAAATTGTTGTATCTGAAAATAGTAATGCTTATAAAATTGAAAAAATAACAGATTCCAAGACAGAAATGGATTCATCATTAGGTTCAATAAGAACAGTTATTTCAAGCTTATCAAAGGTAATTTCAATATCTACAATGCTTATTATTGCATTAATATTATCTCTTATGATAAAAGCTATGATAATAAAACGTAAAGTTGAGTTTGGTACATATAAAGCTATTGGATATACAACTAGGCAGCTCATGATACAAATAGTTCTAAGTTTTATGCCAACAACAATAATTGGGACAATACTTGGAACCATAATAGGATATATATCTGTAAATCCTATTTTAACAGCTGGACTCCATTCAGCAGGTGTATCAAAATTTGAAGCATCAATTAATGTTATGGCCTTAATTGGAGTGGTTATTTTAATTATTGTATTTACATTTTTAGTTGCAATGTTTGAAGCATATAAAGTTAAAAAGATTTCTGTATATGAATTATTAACAGAATAGTGGAAGGGAGAGAAAGAATTATGAAATGTAATAAAATAATAATAATATGTATAATTTCAACTATTGCTTCAAGTGCTATATCATTTTCAAATTACTATTTAAAAAATGTACATGCTTCTACTAATAACAGTAAATTAGAAACTATAAATGATGGCGATTATGAAAATAGTGATGATAAGAAAATGTATGGAATAGGATCTATTAGTAAAGTATATACAGCCGCTGCTGTCATGAAATTAGTAGATGAAGGAAAAGTTAATTTAGATGATCCAGTAATCAATTATATACAAGAATTTAAAATGGCTGATGAAAGATATAAGGATATTACTGTACGAATGTTATTAAATCATTCTTCAGGTATAAATGGGGGAACCTTATTTAATTCAGCACTTTTAGAGGATAACAGCACATATAATCATGATAATCTTTTAATGAATTTAAGTGATCAAAAATTAAAAGCAGCACCAGGTGAATATTCTGTTTATTGCAATGATGGATTTACTCTTGCAGAAATATTAGTTGAAAGAGTTAGCAACATGTCTTTTACAGAATTTCTTGAAAAAAAGTTTTCAGAACCCCTTGGATTAAGTAATACAAAAACTCCACAAAGTAATATATCTAAAGACAATATAGCAAAAGTTTATTTTAATCAAAGTTCTTTAGAACTGCCTCCTGAGTATGCAAATGTTATAGGAGCTGGAGGAATATATTCTACTGCTGAAGATATAAGTAACTTTTCTAAAATATTTATGAACTCAAATGATGGAATTTTAAGTGAAAATTCAATAAAAGCAATGGAAAATCCTGAAGCTGATAAAGATAAATATGGAGTTATAAATGGAGATGGCGTATTTAAATATGGACTGGGCTGGGATAGCATTAATACTTATCCATTTAACAAATATAATATTAAAGCTCTTTCAAAAGGTGGAGATATTAATAGCTTTCATGGTAATTTAACAGTTCTTCCAGAAAATAATATGAGCGCAGCTGTACTTTCATCAGGAGGATCATCTACCTTTGACAAAATGGTAGCTCAAGAACTTTTGGAGGCTGTTTTAGAAGAAGAAGGCATTATAAATGAAACTTCAAAGTATGAGCCAGTATCAGGCCATGTAAATAAAAATATCCCAGATGAGATTAAGAAAAATGCAGGAGTTTATTCTGGTGATAAGATGTTAAAGGTAAGATTTAGTGATGATAATAAGCTGCTTATTTCAACCGTTGATGACGAAATAAATGTTACCCAGGAATATGTTTATACAGATGAAGGATATTTCATATCTACTAATGGAAATTATATATCTCTAGAGAATGGTATAGTATCAGCTCAAAATGGTTCTGTAGGAAGTACTAAACTTTATTTTAGAAAAGAATCAAATGGAAACACATATATTTTTATTCAAAATTATGAGACTTATCCAGGATTAAGCCATATAGCAGGGGCGCTGCCATATGCTCAAAAGATAGAAGAAAATCCTGTTTCAAAAGATGTATTAGATGTATGGAAAAAGAGAGAAAATAAGAAATATTATTTAATTAACGAAAAATATACATCATCATTTTACTTATTAAAAAGTAGAATAGGCATAAAGATAAATTTAAGTGATACAATGAATGGTTACTTAAAAAACTATGAATTATTCAGAAACAATAAGATTATAAATGAAAATTATTCCGAAGATTTTATTAAAATACCTGGGCTTATAGGAAGAGATACAAATGATTTTTCCTTCTATAAAAAAGATAACATAGAGTATTTAAAGCTGCCAACAGCAAAAGAGCAATTCATTTCTGAGGATGCTATGAAAGATTTAAACATTGCAGATGAGAAAATAGAAATGGACAACAGCAATGCCAAATGGTTTAAGATAAACAAAGATGATGAAGGAAAACAGATAAATATTAATATTACAGGAAAAGGTTCATATTTTGTATATGATAAATATGATAACTGTGTAGATTCTTCAATGATACTAGCTAAAGATAAAAATGTTCTTTTACCTAAGGAAGGGAAGATTGTTTTTGTAGGGGAAGAAGGAACAAATTTCAAATTTAATTAAGGCATGTAAAAGAAAGTAATAGACTAGAATACTGGTCTATTACTTTCTTTAATTGTGTTTAAGGCATATTATATATTGCAGTTAACAATTAACAGTTAAATAACTTCCCTTTATAGTTGTTATAATAATGGAATTAAGAGTTCAACTTTAAATCCATTATTTTCATTATAGCAGCTAATATCTCCACCTAGTTCATTCATAAGGTATTTTGAAATGTAAAGTCCAAGACCAGCACCAACTTGTTTTTTTTCGCTAGCATTATTTCCTCTGTAAAATTTATTAAAAAGTAGTGGGAGTTCATCTGTTAAAACACCCAGACCATAATCTTTGATACTAATTTGAAGATATGAATTATCTAAATTAAAAGTTACATCTATAGCGGTATTTGCATATTTATAAGAATTATTAATTACATTATTAATGACCTGTTGAAGTCTAAGGATATCAACTTGTATAGCACAAGGTGGTATTTCTGATAATGTAATTTTGTTATAGTAGTCAGCATTAAGAAATAATTCTTCTAAAGAAGTACTATATTCATCTCTAACTGTAACTTTCAATTCACTCAATTCCTCAAGCGTTGCATTAAACATATCTGTTATAAGGTGGTCTATTTGATCAGCTTTATTATATATAGAAGAAATTTTATTTTTAATTTTTTGCTCTTGAATCATTACTAATAATAATTCACTTATAAGTTTTATGGAGGTTACTGGTGTTTTAATATCATGACTTAGTGAAGCAACTAATACTTTCTTGCTTTTATTAGCAAGATATTCTTTTTCCTTAGCTTTATTAAGTTCCTCTCTCATAATATCAAAGCTTTCTGTAAAGGCTCCAAATATATTATTTTTATCCATTAAAAGTGGCGTATCTAAATTCCCAAGAGCTATCTGCTTAGCAAAGTTTTCTAATTTTTTAAAAGGATTAAGTATATTTTTATATAAAAAATAAAAATATAAAATTAATAGAATACTTATTATTCCAAAAGAAAATAAAATCATTGTTGATATCATTTTTTTAAAATTTGAGATATCACTTTCTATATTGGTAAAAATTATCGCAGTTCCAAGTTTTTTATTATCTTTAATTATATCTATATATGTATCATGCTTTTTTATAATGGATTCTATTGAATTAAAAGTATGGCTGCCTTTGGAATAAAGTGTATTGCTATTAGTATCTAAAATAATAAAATTATAGGCAAATGAAAGTGTATCTAATTTATTAAGGTTGTCCCAAGAATTAGATGCTTCATTTACTATTTTGTTGATTTCCACAGTGTCTACATCTTTTATATAATAATTTTTTAACAGCATAGTAACAGAGGTAAAACCTGCTAAAAGTATAAATGCTATTAAAATTAATATACCTTTAAAGCTTTTCATTCCTTTACCTCAAAAACATAGCCGATGCCCCATATTGTTTTTATATATGTAGGACAATTAGGATTAACTTCGATTTTTTCTCTAAGGCGTCTTATATGTACATTTAAAGTTCCATCGCTGATAAAAGTGTTTTTCCATACATTTTCAAATAATTCATCTTTAGAAATTACTCTGTTTTTATTTTCTATTAGATAGCTTAATAAGCGAAATTCCATTTCCTTTAATTTTATAGGTTTTGAGTCAACAAGGGCTTGATGATAATTGTAATCAAGTTCTAAGTTGTTTAATTTTATATTTGCATTATTAGTGATTTGGTTAGGAGAAGCAGTGTACCTTTTTAAAATAGCTTTTATTTTTGCTAAAAGAATATTTAAGCTATAAGGTTTTTTTATATAATCATCTCCACCTATATTTAATGCAGTTAAAACATCATCATCACTTGTTCTGGCGCTTATAAATAAAATAGGTATATTAGAAGTTTCACGGATTTTTTTGCATAATTCAAAACCAGAAGCTTCTCCAAGATTAATATCTAATAAAAGTAAGTCTACAGTATTTTCATTTAAGAATTTTAATCCGTCCTCATAGCTTGTTTCATATGCAGATTTTATATCAAACATATTGAAATAATCGCAGGTTGTTTCAGCAATTAAGATTTCATCATCTATTATTAAACAATTGTAGTGCATAGTAAATCCCTCCAATTGAAATTATATCATATTGAGTATATTAGTGGTTTGGATTTTCAAAGTCTGTGAATAGAAAAGTAATTTATGAAAATCGTATAAAAGCTATAGTATGATAGCAGTAATAGTTTTGGCATTCATTTAGGATATATATTGTGACATATAAAGTTCCATCTATATCGAAAAATGCCAGGTAATAAAGATAGGGAAGATTACAAGTATTGATTTGGAAAAGATTTGTGAAAACCATGCGAGAATATTTACTTGTCAAAGTAATATAAATGGTGTAATGAAACTATATGAAATAAAATGTATACTGGAAACTAGCCAATGGATGCTTTATAAGATTTAATTTTTATAAATATTATACATTTATTTTTAAGGCTCTGTTAGATAAGAATATGGATATCGATATTTATATATTTGACTTTGTAAATAAATACAGTTATAGTATTGTATTCATACATAATAATATTATTAGATGAAGAAAGAATTAGTTTATATTATTACTTAGGAATGGAGAAAGTGTGTTATCGTGAAAATTGATAGATTATTAGGAATTTTAAGTGTACTTGCCAATACGGACAGGATTACAATACAAGAATTAGCGGAAAGGTTTGAAGTTTCCAAACGTACAATTTTTCGTGATTTGGATACTTTGAACGAGTCAGGAGTTCCCATTGTTACATATTCAGGAATTGGTGGCGGGGTAGCGGTCATTGAGGGATATAAACTCAAAAGTAATATTCTTTCCAAGAACGATATAAAAAATGTTTTCACTGCACTTAATGGACTTATGAGTATTGATGAAAGCTCCGATTTAACAAATCTAATGGCGAAGCTAATCCCAGAAGAAACAAGTACGGTATTTTCAGAAAGTGATTATGTAATTGATTTGTCATCATGGTTTCAAGACAGCATTACACAAGATAAGGTATCTAATTTGCATAAGGCAATTAAAAATAGAAACTGTATTTATCTAGAATATATATCCAAGAAGTCACGTTCAGCAAGAATCATTCACCCTCATAAACTCGTTTTTAAGCAATCATGCTGGTATTTATACGCTTTTTGCGAGGATAATCAGGAGTTCCGCTTGTTTAAGGTCAATCGAATTGCTACTTATAAAATTATGGATGCAAGTTTCAATTGTAAGGCGGTTGAAAAAATAGATTTTAGAAATGATTTTGGTGTAGGCTTATTTTCTTCACAAGACTCGACCTCATTGTTTGAAGTTATACTAGAATATGATGTTACTAATGAATTCTTCCTAACAGATAAGATAGATGCAAAATTTTTCAATAGGATCAACAGTGCAAAAGAAAAGGGGCAGATTATATTTTCTGCTTCTAATTTAGAATGGGTTACAAATTTAGTTTTCAGTCTACAAGACAAAGTTAAAGTTATAGCTCCGCTTGCACTAAAAGAAACAGTAAAAACTCGAATAAAGAGAATAAATGAACTCTATAAAGATGACATATAGGTGTCATCTTTTTTATTGTACAATAATTATGCACATGAAATAAAATAACAAGTTTAAGATGCGATGTATATTTTTCATCAGGCAAGGAGGTATGTTTACCTCATAGTGTGCTATTAGGTGAACATATCAACGCAGGATGATGGAAAATAGACTAGCAGATTGAGTTGTTATTTTTTGAATGTGCCTTAAGAAAGGAAGTGCTAAAATGAAAAAAGAAGTACTTGTATTCATTTTTGATGGATATGCCGATTGGGAAAGTTCTTATATTTGTTCAGAACTCAATGCACCAGAAACGGATTATATTGTAAAAACTTTAAGTCTGGACAAAGAACCTAAAATTTCTATGGGAGGGTTTCGAATCATTCCTGATTATTCTGTAAGTGATTACCCTAAAAATTTCAAGATGTTGCTTTTGATTGGAGGTTACGCTTGGATGGAACAGAAAAACAATGATATTCAACCTGTGGTTGAGTATGCCATCAAACATCATATTCCGGTAGCAGCAATTTGCAATGCCACCAATTTTATGGCAGAGAACGGATATTTGGATAATATCAAACATTCAGGCAACACGTTGGATTATATGAAGTCACAGGCGCCTCACTACAATGGCGATTGCAATTTTCTCGAAAAACAAGCAGTTTGTGATTCGGATATCATAACGGCAAATGGTACGGCTTCTTTAGAATTCGCTAAGGAAATTATGTTGTATTTGAATGTTAAGCCTGTAGAAAAAATTGATGAATGGTATAAGTTTAACAAGTTAGGTCACTTTCAAAAGTAAAGCAATATAGTTCCATTTACTATGTGTTTTATTTAAGTCGTATAATCCATAACTATCTGCTATGTATTATATAAATTGATTAACTTTAACATGAGATGTATTTCATAATTAAAACTTCAATTGTAAATCGAACTGCAACCCTTTCGATTTACAATTGAGTTATAATTCTTAAAAAAAATATATATGCCAAGAGGTTGCATCTTCGCTTACAAAAAGATTGGCATATGCCAGTCTTTTTGTT